>Ga0233369_1000001_pt1 | contig 244650 bp, 217 predicted proteins | sample ElkDunMinimDraft_26_FD_191537 | JGI IMG/M metagenome (GOLD analysis project Ga0233369, IMG submission 191537) | Fecal eukaryotic communites from dung pellets of Tule Elk in California, USA - Elk Dung D16 | ecosystem: Host-associated > Mammals > Digestive system > Large intestine > Fecal... | reverse complement strand
CGTCGTAGTCTTCCTCGTTGACCACGCATTGCATCTCTACCTGACGGATCGACTGATGCACGGCCTGGATGCTGATGCCGGCTTCGGCCAGCGCCGCGACCGTCTTGGCCAGGATGCCCTTGACCTTGAGGTCCGAGCCGATCGCCGAGACGATGGCGACGTTATGCACCGTGACTTCCGCTGCCGGATATTGCTCTTCGATCAGCCGCGCCGCGCGGTTGATCAGCTTGCGCGAGCCGGACAGGTAGTAGGTGATGCTGTTGGCGTCGGAATCCTTGTTGACCACGTATATCTTGAGCTGCTTGAGCAGCTTGGTGATCTCGATGTCGTAGGCCACATCACCGAGCATGTCCTGGTCGAACACCTCGATGCCGAAGACATCCTTGCGGCCCGCGATTATCTCGACGCAGGGCTTCTCGCTCTTGTAGTCCTGGCTGATGAGGGTGCCGGCATGCTGGGGCTCGAAAGCATTCTTGATGCGCAGCTCGATGCCGGCGCGACGCAGCGTCTTGGCGGCGCGTGGATGAATCGCCTCCATGCCGAGGTTCGACAGCTGGTCGGCCACGTCATAGTTGGTGCGGCCGATGGTCACGACCTTGTCGGCACCGACCAGGTTCGGGTCGGCGCTGGAAAGGTGGAACTCCTTGTGAATGATCGCCTCACGGGCGCCGGTGGCGGCTGCGATCTGGGCGAAGGTGATTTCGCTGTAGCCGCGGTCGAAGGTATTCATCAGGCCTTCGCTGCAGTGCGTGTAGCCGGTGGCGATCACCAGTTCGCGGCTCAGGTCGACGCCTTCGAAGCTCTCCCTCACCATTTCCTCGAACGGTAGCGGCGAGTCCCGGTGCCAGCCGGTGAGGTCGACCATGCGCGCATTGACGCCGCGGTGCTTGAGCGCCAGCACGGCGTTGTAGGCGCTGTGGGCTTCGCCGAGGGAAGCGAGCATTTCGCGCACTTTCATCAGGTGCTCGCTGAGTTGGAAATGCCCGTAGGCGCACAGGCGCTGCAGGCTGCTCATGCATTCGCGCGCATCATCGATGCGCGAATTGATGAACTGGTCTGCCGCGCGGCGCTCGAAATCGCCGGGGAACAGTTCGGCGTTCTTCTCCAGCATGCGCTGGCGAACAGCCTGCAGGGTCTCGAGCCAGGCGCCTTCGTTCTGCGCGTCGGCGAAACGCTGGTAAACCCCCGGTTCGCCGGTCTTCTTGTGCTCCAGCAGCAGGTTGGTCATGCCGCTATAGGCCGAGACGACGAAGACCCGTTGATACAGTTCGGTACCTTCGCGCTGGCCGATGAAGATGTTGTCGAGCAATTCGTCGAAGCGGCTCATGGAAGTGCCGCCGATCTTTTCTACGGTGTGCATCGTTTTCAACGTCCCGTCTTGGGGGGTGAGTTTTCATCCCTGGGCCACCTTCGGCAGGCCAGCAGAAACAATCGTCGAATAGGACGACGATGGCGCATCAAAAGTCAGAGATAGTGTTGTGGCTTTATCTGCAGGGGGGTGAAGTCCTCACGCTCGGCAACGAAGTCAGGCCGTGGGGCGAGCCCGCAGAAGGGCGCCAAGGCGGCATTATCCACATGGTTGTAGACATAGAACAGATTGCTGCGCGCACTGGGGGTGATGTTGCTGTTGGAGCCGTGCAGGGTGTTGCAGTCGAAAAACACCACGCTGCCTGCTGTACCGGTCGCGGTGTCGATCCCGTGGCGCTCGGCGAGCCGGGTTAGGCTGTCGTGATCCGGTATCCCAAGCTCCTGTTTACGCAAGGATTTCTGGTAGTGATCATTCGGTGTCGCACCGATGCAGCTGATGAACTGCTTGTGCGAGCCGGGTATCAGCATCAAGGGGCCGTTGTGCGGTTCGTTGTCGGTCAGCAGGATCGAACAGCTGAGGGTGCGCATTCGTGGCAGGCCATCTTCGACATGCCAGGTTTCGAAATCAGAATGCCAGTAGAACTCCCTGCCAGTGAAGCCCGGTTTGAAGTTCATTCGTGACTGGTGCACGTAAATGTCACCACCCAGGATGAAACTTGCGATGGCCGCGATTCGCTCGTCGCAGGCGATGCGGGCGAACAGCGCGTTGTCGCGGTGAATGGCGAACACCGAACGGATCGCGCCGCTGCCGGGCTCCATGATGGTCTTGCCCGATTCTGCGACAGCGGGGTCCTGGCGCAGGCGGTCCAGTTCGTCGCGAAAAAGCGCCACCTCCTCCCGGCTGAACAGCGCTGGGAGCACCATATAGCCGTCGCGCTCGAAGCGCTCGATCAGTTCCGCTGCGATGGGCGCGTTGGCAAGATCGGTGCGATAGACCACTGGGTCCAGGCGCTCCTGCCAGCGGGGTTCGTCGTGCTGGCGCGAAGGGTAATGGTCGGTGTGTGAGAGGACCACTTCACATTCTCCTTTCGGTTGCTGGGCAGGTCGCAGGACGGGTTGTGCCGTCCTGCGATCCTCACAGATTCACGTGACGGTTTCGGCCTCCAGCGGGTAGACACCGCTTTCGTCATGCACTTCCTTGCCATTGAGCGGTGGATTGAAGACGCAGGCCATCTTCATGTCCTCGGAGCCGCCGCGCAGCAGGTGCTCGTCGTGTTTGTCGAGGATGTACAACGTGCCGGCCTCGATCTTGTAGATCTTGCCATCGGCAATGGTCTCGATCTCGCCATTGCCGCTCATGCAGTACACCGACTCCAGGTGATTCTGGTAGTGGATGTGCGTCTCGGTGCCCGCGTAGATGGTGGTGATGTGAAAGGAGAAACCCATGTTGTCGTCCTTGAGCAGCATGCGCGTGCTGTCCCAGGTTTCGGTGACGATCTTGCGGTTGGACTGCTCGCATTCGGCGAGGGTACGTACGATCATTTTTTAACTCCTCAAGAAGCCTGGGTGGCAGCCTGCTTGGACATCACGGCGGCAAAGGCCTTGTCCAGGATGCTCATGGCCTTGTCGATCTGCTCTTCGCTGATCACCAGCGGGCAGAGGCACTTGACCACTTCGCTGTGGGCGCCGCTGGTCTCGATCACCAGGCCATGCTCGAAGGCATGGCGGCAGATGGCGGCGGCGGTGTCGCCATCCGGGCAGCTGATGCCGATCATCATCCCGCGGCCCTTGACCGTCAGCGAATCGGGGCCATAGCGGCGAACGATCTTGTGCATGCCATCGGCGATGCGCTTGCCCTTGGCGCGCACGCTCTGGGCGAACTGGTCGTCCTGCCAGAAGTGTTCGAGCGCCGCAGCGGCGGTAACGAAGGCGTGGTTGTTGCCGCGGAAGGTGCCGTTGTGTTCACCCGGCTCCCACTGGTCCAGCTCCTTGCGCAGCAGCACCATGGCGAACGGCAGGCCGAAGCCCGACAGCGATTTGGAGAGGGTGATCATGTCCGGCCTGATGCCCATTTCTTCGAAGCTGAAGAAGCTGCCGGTGCGCCCGCAGCCGGCCTGGATGTCATCGACGATCAGCAGCATGTCGTGCTTGCGGCAGAGTTTTTCCAGCTTGCGCACCCACTCGGCGGAGGCGGCATTCAGACCGCCTTCGCCCTGCACCACCTCGACGATCACCGCCGCCGGCTTGTCGATGCCGCTGGAGGGATCGGCGAGCAGCTTGTCCATCATCGCGATGGTATTCACCTTGTCGCCGAAATAATTGGCGTAGGGCATGCGGCTGACGTCGGTCAGCGGCACGCCGGCCGCGCCGCGGTGGTGCTGGTTACCGGTCGCCGCGAGCGCGCCGATGCTGCAGCCGTGGAAGCCGTTGGTGAAGCTGATGACGTTGCTGCGGCCTGTCACCTTGCGCGCCAGTTTCAGTGCGGCTTCCACCGCGTTGGTGCCGGTCGGGCCGGTGAACTGCATGACGTAATTCATCCCGCGCGGTTTGAGAATCAGCCGGGAGAAGGTTTCCAGGAACCGCTCCTTGGCCTCGGAGTACATGTCCAGGCCATGGGTGATGCCGTCGTCGCTGATGTAGTCGAGCAGCGCCTGCTTTAGCACTGGGTGGTTGTGGCCGTAGTTGAGCGTGCCGGCGCCGGCCAGGAAATCGATGTATGACTTGCCGTCGCGGGTGATCAGCTCGGCGCCGCGGGCTTGCTTGAATACCACGGGAAAGGAGCGGCAATAGCTGCGAACACCGGATTCGTGCAGTTCAAATGTTTTCATACGGTTTCCTCTGATTCTTTTTCTGGATTCGACGCGGCGAAGGGCCCGGCCCGGTAGAGCACTTCATCTTCGTGCTTGCCGGCGAAATGTTCGGCGCGGGAGAACAGCGTGCGGGTGCTGTAGTCGGCGCCCAGCTGGAAGAAAGCTTTCTTGAACAGGGCTTGGGACGCGCCGTTATCTGGCGAGATGGTGGTTTCCAGGAAACGAACGCCCTGGCTGGCGACCCGTTCGGTCAAGGCCAGCAGCATGCGCAGAGCCAGACCCTGGCCGCGCATCGAGGCGTCTACCGCGACCTGCCAGACGAACAGCGTGTCCGGCCGAGAAGGGGGGCGGTAACCGGAAATGAAACCGACCAGCTGACCCTGTGCATCTTCGGCAGCGATGGCGGTATCGGCGAAGTCGGAACACTGCAGAAGATTGCAGTAGACCGAGTTGGTATCCAGCGGCTGGCAGCGGGCTACCAGTGCGTGGAGGGGAAAACCGTCGCCGTCGGAGGGGCGACGGAGCGTTACGGTGGGAACACTCAAAACAAATCCTTTGGGGTTGCTGATTGAAATCCTTTTCTAGGGTAAACACAGGGAAATTAAATTCTCAACCCTGAATCCAGATTCAGCCGAACGTCCTGCAGATATTAGCTAAGTTATTGGTAGTTCAGAAGGCCGATCTTTGTAGTTGGCCTTGGTGGAAAATTCAGTCGGCTGGTTAGTCTGAATCGACGTGATCGTTGGCGGCATTTCGGTCATGGCAAAACCCGCTTGAGTCTCTCGGGCTGCAGTGCCTGAAGGCTTTTTCATGATTCGCTGGAGGCTACGTATCGCGGGGCTTATGGCGATTTTTCTGGAAGAGCTTAACGCCCTTTCGGTGGCGTCTCGGTGGAGGCGGATATTAGAGGTGTATATATTTCCGATATGCCGCAAGTCTTAGGGAAGTTGGGCGCCGTTGCTTGGGTCGATATATGGGTGATGTGTGGCAGGTTATCGCGCTTATATGAGGCGGGCGTTCGTGCAGTGATTGTTTTTTTGCCACGTGTTGCAGCGGGATATGCAGGGGTTAATTCCGCGTGGCTCGGGCGCATGCTCACGAAGCCACTCTGGAAGTGCATAACAAGTTTACGGAAAAGTTCAATTTCCCGATCAGCGCCACCAGTGTCGACCGTGGCGCTCGGTCAACTGGTCGGCTTGTTCGGGACCGTCGGTGCCGGCTGGATAAGGGCGCGGTCTGCGGTAGTGCTCCTGCCAGCCGACGAGGATCGGATCAACCCAGCGCCACGCGGCCTCGACTTCATCGCGACGCATGAACAAGGTCGAGTCGCCTTCGATAACGTCCAGCAACAGCCGCTCATAGGCATCCCAGCGTCGCGTGTTGCTGAAGGCGTGCGCCAGGTTGAGGTCGAGTTCGACCGGCTCCAGTTGCATGCCTTTGCCGGGAGCCTTGGCCATCAACTGCAGGCTGACGCGTTCGTCCGGTTGCAGCCGGATCACCAAGCGGTTGGTTTCGCCCTTCTGGAACAGCATGTGCGGGACCGGTTTGAAGGTGATGATGATCTCCGAACGTTTGCGCGCCATGCGCTTGCCGGTGCGCAGGTAGAACGGCACACCGGCCCAGCGCCAGTTGTCGATCTCCGCCTTCAGCGCGACGAAGGTTTCGGTGTCGCTGTCATTGTCGATGTTTTTTTCGAAGTAGTAGGCCGGTACGTCCTGCCCGCCCACCTGGCCGGCACCGTACTGGCCGCGCACTGTCTTGTCCTGGACATCTCGACCCTTGATGGGCTTCAGCGCCTCGAGCACTTTGACCTTCTCGTTGCGCACCGCCTCGGCCTCGAAGCGCACCGGTGCTTCCATCGCCACCAGACAGAGCAGTTGCAACAGGTGATTCTGTACCATGTCGCGCATGGCACCCGCATGGTCGTAATAACCGCCGCGGTCCTCTACGCCCAAGGTCTCGGCCACGGTGATCTGCACGTGATCGATATGCGCAGCCCGCCAGATCGGCTCGAACAGAGCGTTGGCGAAGCGCAGCGCCATAAGGTTCTGCACTGTTTCCTTGCCGAGGTAATGATCGATCCGGTAGATGCGTGTCTCTGCAAACACTCGGCCGATGGCGGCGTTGATCGAGCGTGCCGACTCCAGTGAATGGCCGATTGGCTTTTCCAGCACGATGCGCGCGTTTTCGCCCGCCAATCCCGCACTTTCCAGGTTGGAGGCGATGGGTTGGAACAGATCGGGAGCCGTGGCGAGGTAATACACCCGCTCGCGCCCTTCTGACTGGCCCAGATGATGGGCGAGCCTGGCGAATTCACTGCGCTGTGTGGCGTCGATGGGAAAATAATCGAGACGCGAAGCGAAGCTTTGCCAGGCGCCGTTGTCGAAGTCGGCACGCGCCACATGAGCGCGGCAGTGACGCTCGGCGAGCTTGATATAGGCGGTACGGTCAATGTCGCGGCGCGCCAACGCCAGGATGCGTACGCTGTGCAGGCGGCCTTCGCGGTGCAGCTGGTAGAGCGCAGGAATGAGCTTGTGTAGCGCCAGATCACCGGTGCCGCCGAACACTAGCATGTCGCAGGTAATGGACACAGGCATCACTCCTCGATAGGTGGAAGGGCTCGATCGGCAAGCCGTTACGACCGATGGTGTTGGCATTCCTGTGTAAAAAACGGCCCGCCTGTGGGCGATATTGCAAGGCTTGTAGTATAACTACAAGCCCACTACAACCAGCTCGCTGGCTCTAGGCTCGTTGCGCCGTTGCGCTCGAATCCATGGCTGGTCGGGTGCCGATCATAGCGAGTCCGGAACGTGAATCTGCTGCAACACATCGCCCAATCAAGAGTTTCGCTGCGCAAGTCGGAGTTGAAGGTAGCCGACCACGTGCTGCTTGATCCCGCTGCGGTGATGCACAGTTCCATGGCTGATCTTGCGCATGTGGTCGGCGTCAGTGAGCCGACCATTGTGCGCTTCTGCCGCGCCATCGGCTGCCTGGGCTTCCAGGACCTCAAGTTGAAACTCGCGCAAAGCCTGGCGGCCGGTGCCAGCTTCGGCCAGTTCGCCATCAGCGAGAACGATTCGACCCGCGATATCAGCCAAAAAATCTTCGATACCACCCTGCATACCTTGATGGAGGTGCGCGAGCGTCTCGACCCGGCCGCGTTGGAGAGGGCGATTGCGGCCATGGCCAAGGCCGAGCGCGTGGAGTTCTATGGATTTGGCGCCTCCGGTGCGGTGGCCACGGATGCCCAGCACAAGTTCTTCCGCCTGCTGCTCAGCGCTGCGGCCTATTCGGACCCGCACATGCAAGCGATGTCTGCGGTCACGCTCAAGTCCACCGACGTCGCGATCTGCATTTCCCAATCGGGGCGCTCCAAGGATCTACTGATCACCGCCAACGTGGTCCGCGAAACCGGCGCGACCCTGGTAACCCTGTGCCCGAGCCAAACACCGCTGGCCGAACTGGCGACCATCAACCTGGCCATCGACGTGCAGGAAGATACCGAGATCTACACCCCGCTGACCTCACGCATCGCACACTTGGTCGTGATCGATGTGCTGGCGATGGGGGTGGCGATGGCCCGCGGGCCGAGCCTGGTCAATCACCTGAAAAGCGTCAAGCGCAGCCTGCGCAGCCTGCGGCTATCACCCAAGTCGGTCAAAGCTCAGGAAGATTGAGGCGCTTGCGACGGTCATGGTGCTGTCATCGAGTGGTCTTCAGGCAGTCATCTGGCTGGACGAAGCTCGAACTCCCGGAAACTCTTGGGAGACATCGCAATGCACCGGAGCCACGACGCGTCAGGCAGTTTCGATTCCAAGGCTAGCCGCAAGCTTCAAGACCAGCGACGCATGCAGTTCCGTCGCGCCATCGAAACCTACACCGAGCAGCGTCGGTTGGCGGACGCGCTGAGTGAATTTCCTGAGCTGGCGATGATCAGCCGGCCACTGGATGGGCTTCATCGGCGAAACGCCGAGCCAGTGCGGTGATCTGGGCGCGTTCGTCACGGATAAAGGCGAGGAACGCCTGTGCCACCGGGCTCAGATGCTTGCCGCGAGCATGAACGGCGCACCAGCTGCGATACAGCGGCAGCTCCTCCACCGGCAGTTCCAGCAGCAAACCTTTGGCCAGCTGCTGACTGACCGCATGGCGCGGCAGGATCGCCAGACCCAGGCCGGCGATCACGCATTCGCGCATGGCGTCCAGCGAGCTCACTTCCATGGTCTGGGCGAAGTGGGCGCGCTTCTGCTGGAAATACTCTTCGCACGCTTTACGCGTGCCGGAACCCGCTTCGCGAATCAGCAACGGATAGGGTTGCAAGTCCTGCAGTGAAAGCGTCGCCGCCCGGCACAGCGGGTGATCGGGCGGCGCCACCGCCACGATGGGGTTGTTGAGAAAAGGCAGGAACTCCAGCGCCATATCCTGCGGCACCAGCGCCATGATCACCAGGTCGTCGCGGTTGTCGGTCAGGCGTTTGATCACCTGAGCGCGGTTGACCACCGTCAGCTGCAGGCCGACTTCCGGATGCTGACGCTTGAAGGCCGCGAACAGGTGCGGCATGAAGTACTGGGCGCTGGATTCAACCGCGACGGTCAGCTGTCCCTGCAGCGAGCCGAGCAGGTCGGAGAGCTGCATGTCCAGGCTGCCCAGGCGGTCGAGGATGTCCTCGCCGGCCTGTTTCAGTGCCTGTGCGGCATCGGTGAGATAGAGCTTCTTGCCGATGTACTCGAACAGCGGCTGGCCGATCAGTTCCTCCAGCTGGCGGATCTGCAGGCTCACCGCAGGCTGCGTCAAGGCCATCTCTTCGGCGGCGCGGCTATAGGAGAGGTGCTCGCAAACAGCTCCGAAGATCTGCAGCTGGCGCAACGTCAGGCGCATCAAGGACTTTCGCATAGCGTGTTTTTTCCGCTCTCGACGAACCCCGCTTGGTTGGCTTCATGCGGTTTACGACGCGGGTTCCAGCGCTATATAAGGGATTACTTATTCTCATGCAAACAATTATTCATTTTCGCTAATCAGCGAAGCGGGCGTAGCTTAAAAGTCACTTGCCGAGTGCGAGTGACTCCAGGCCCTTGAGGCCACCTGCTCACTGATCCGAGGAAAGCAGCGTGATCAAGAAGCTACTGATCGCCAACCGCGGGGAAATTGCCGTCCGTATCGTGCGGGCCTGCGCTGAAATGGGTGTACGCTCGGTGGCGGTGTTCGCCGAGCCCGATCGCCATGCGTTGCACGTCAAGCGTGCCGACGAAGCGCATTTCATCGGCGACGATCCACTGGCGGGTTATCTGAACCCGCGAAAACTGGTCAACCTGGCCGTCGAGACGGGCTGCGATGCCTTGCATCCGGGCTACGGTTTTTTGTCGGAAAACCCTGCACTGGCCGAGATGTGCGCCGAAAGCGGCATCCGTTTCGTCGGCCCCAGCGCTGAAGTTATCCGCCGCATGGGTGACAAGACTGAGGCGCGACGCAGCATGATCAGGGCCGGCGTGCCGGTCACGCCGGGCACCGAAGGCAACGTCAAGGACATTCAGGAAGCGCTGAGCGAAGCCGAGCGCATCGGTTATCCGATCATGCTCAAGGCCACCTCCGGCGGCGGCGGGCGCGGCATCCGGCGTTGTAATTCCCGAGCCGAGCTGGAGCAGGCGTATCCGCGAGTCATCTCCGAGGCGACCAAGGCCTTCGGCTCTGCGGATGTGTTCCTCGAGAAGTGCATCGTCGAGCCCAAGCACATCGAGGCGCAGGTGCTGGCCGACTCCTTTGGCAACACCGTGCACCTGTTCGAGCGCGACTGCTCTATCCAGCGGCGCAACCAGAAGCTGATCGAAATCGCCCCCAGTCCGCAGTTGACCCCCGAGCAGCGCGCCTATATCGGCGATCTGGCGGTGAAGGCGGCCAAGGCGGTGGGTTACGAGAACGCCGGTACCGTGGAGTTCCTGCTTGCCGAAGGCGAGGTGTACTTCATGGAGATGAACACCCGGGTGCAGGTGGAGCACACCATCACCGAGGAGATCACCGGTATCGACATCGTACGCGAGCAGATCCGCATTGCCTCGGGGCTGCCGCTGTCGGTCAAGCAGGAAGACATCCAGTACCGCGGCTTCGCCATGCAGTTCCGTATCAACGCCGAGGAGCCGCGCAACAACTTCCTGCCCAGCTTCGGCAAGATCACGCGCTACTACGCGCCCGGCGGCCCCGGTGTGCGCACCGATACCGCGATTTACACCGGCTACACCATTCCACCTTACTACGACTCCATGTGCCTGAAGCTGATCGTGTGGGCGCTGACCTGGGAAGAGGTGCTGGCCCGGGGTGCGCGGGCACTGGATGACATGCGCGTGCAGGGGGTCAAGACCACCAGCTTCTATTACCAGCAGATCCTGGCCAACCCGGATTTTCGCAGCGGTCAGTTCAATACCAGCTTCGTCGACAACCATCCCGAGCTGCTGAACTACTCGATCAAACGCAAGCCCAGTGAGCTGGCCATTGCCATCGCCGCTGCCATCGCGGCCCATGCCGGGCTCTAGCCTCCAGCGAAGGGAGAAGAACATGAATCAGAAGAAGATCACCGTCACCGACACCATCCTGCGCGACGCCCACCAGTCGCTCATTGCCACCCGCATGCGCCTGGAAGACATGCTGCCCATTTGCCCCAAACTCGATCAGGTCGGTTACTGGTCGCTGGAAGTCTGGGGTGGAGCGACCTTCGATGCCTGCGTGCGCTTTCTCAAGGAAGACCCTTGGGAGCGTCTGCGCCAGCTCAAGACCGCGCTGCCCAACACACGTTTGCAAATGCTGCTGCGTGGACAGAACCTGCTCGGCTATCGCCATTACAGCGACGACGTGGTCGAGGCCTTCGTGGCCAAGGCGGCAGACAACGGCATCGACGTGTTCCGCATCTTCGATGCGATGAACGATGTGCGTAACCTGGACACTGCCATCCGTGCGGTGAAGAAGACCGGAAAACATGCACAGGGCACGCTCTGCTACACCACCAGCCCCGTGCACACCGTCGAGCTGTTCGTCGAACAGGCCAAGACCATGCGCGACATGGGTGTCGACTCCATCGCCATCAAGGACATGGCCGGTCTGCTGACCCCCTACGCCACGGGCGAGCTGGTCACCGCGCTGAAAGCCGAGATCGACCTGCCATTGTTCATTCATTCCCATGACACCGCCGGCCTGGCCGCCATGTGCCAGCTCAAGGCCATCGAGTGCGGCGCTGACCATATCGATACGGCGATTTCCAGCTTCGCCTGGGGCACCAGCCATCCGGGGACCGAGTCGATGGTGGCGGCGCTACGCGGCACGCCATACGACACGGGCCTGGATCTGGAACTGCTGCAGGAGATCGGCCTGTACTTCTATGCGGTGCGCAAGAAGTACCACCAGTTCGAGAGCGAATTCACCGCCGTCGATACCCGTGTGCAGGTCAATCAGGTGCCCGGCGGGATGATGTCCAACCTGGCCAACCAGCTCAAAGACCAGGGCGCGCTGAACCGTATCGGCGAAGTGTTCGCCGAAATCCCGCGAGTGCGCGAAGACCTCGGCTTTCCGCCGCTGGTCACGCCGACCTCGCAGATAGTCGGCACCCAGGCGGTGTTCAACGTGCTCGCCGGCGAGCGCTACAAGAGCATCACCAATGAGGTGAAGCTGTACCTGCAGGGCCGTTACGGCAAGGCGCAGGGCACCATCAACGCGAAACTGCAGCGCCAGGCCATCGGTGGCGAAGAGATCATCGACGTGCGCCCGGCCGACCTGATCAAGCCGGAGCTGGACAGGCTGCGCAAGGAAATCGGCGAGCTGGCCAAGAGCGAGGAGGATGTGCTGACCTACGCCATGTTCCCTGATATCGGGCGCAAGTTCCTCGAAGAGCGCGAAGCCGGCAGCCTGGCGCCTGAGGTACTGCTACCCATCCCGGATGGCAGCACGGCCGCTGCGGTAGGCGGTGAGGGTGTGCCAACTGAGTTCATCATCGATGTGCACGGCGAAAGCTATCGCGTCGACATTACCGGCGTCGGCGTGAAGGGTGAGAACAAGCGTCACTTCTTCCTGTCGATCGACGGCATGCCGGAAGAAGTGGTGTTCGAGCCGCTGAACAATTTCGTTGTGGGCGGCACCGGCACCCAGCGCAAGCGCGCCACCGCACCGGGTGACGTCAGCACCAGCATGCCGGGCAATGTGGTGGATGTACTGGTCAAGGAAGGCGACACCGTCAAGGCTGGCCAGCCATTGCTGGTCAGCGAGGCAATGAAGATGGAAACCGAGATTCAGTCACCTATCGCCGGCACGGTCAAGGCCGTGCATGTGGCTAAGGGGGATCGGGTCAATCCGGGCGAAGTATTGATAGAGATCGAGGCATAAAATAGTCCTCGGGAGCCGCAAGGCTCCCTTTTTTCCGGCCGTTGATGGCCGCAATAAATTGAAGAGAACCCATATGAGCGAACCAGCCAAGCCCATGGAAACTGCGCAGGAGGCGCTCGATCAGATCATCAGTGGGATCAAACGCTTTCGCGAGGAGGTCTACCCGGACCAGCGCGAACTCTACAAGAAGCTGGCCCATGAGCAGACGCCCCGGGCCATGTTCATCACCTGTGCCGATTCGCGTATCGTTCCCGAGCTGATCACCCAGAGTTCACCGGGCGATCTGTTCGTCACCCGCAACGTCGGCAACGTGGTTCCACCCTATGGCCAGATGAATGGTGGTGTGTCGACGGCCATCGAATTCGCCGTGATGGCCCTTGGCGTGCAGCACATCATCATCTGCGGGCATTCCGACTGCGGCGCGATGAAGGCGGTGCTCAATCCTGCGCAACTGCGGCGCATGCCGACGGTCAAGGCCTGGCTAGTGCACTCCGAAGTGGCGAAGACCGTAGTGGAGCGCAACTGCGGCTGCGCGGATCACAACACGCTCGGCATCCTGACCCGCGAAAACGTCGTGGCCCAACTCGATCATCTGCGTACGCACCCCTCTGTCGCCGCACGTCTGGCCGCAGGACAGCTGTTCATTCACGGCTGGGTGTATGACATCGAAACCAGCGAAATCCACGCTTATGACGCGGACCGTGGTGAGTTCCGCCTGATCGGTGACGGCCCGATGCCGATGGCCACGCCCAAGCCGCGCTATCTGCAAGAGCCGAACTGAAGCTGTCAGCCAGCCCGTTCGCCGCACAGGTCCAGGGCGAACCAGTGTTCCACTTCGGCCTGGCCAAGGCCCGTGCCAAGCAGGGCGAACAGCTTGCCCAGCGCGGCTTCGCGGGTCATGCCGCCGCCTGAGACCAGTCCGGTGCTGGCCAGTTGGCTGCCTGCGGCATAGAGGCCGAATTCCACATGACCTTGAGGGCACTGGCTGATCGCAGCCAGTACCACGCCTCGCTGGTGGGCGGCCGCCAGAGCCTCGAGCAGCTCGGCGTCGTCGCTCGGCCCGGTACCGCTGCCATAGCATTCGAGTACCAGGCCGCGCACGCCTGTGTCGAGCAGCGCCTGCACCTGAGAGGCCTGTATGCCGGGATAAAGGGGTAGCACTGCCAGGCTGACCGGTTGCCGCGGCTGACGATAATCCAAGGATGAGTCGACCGTCTGCGCGCGCGGGCCGGAGCGCGGGCGTGGCAGCTCGGCGAAGGCGTCAAGTCCGCAGGTGCCTAGCTTGGTAAGGCGTGCGCCGTGCATCAGCTGGCCGTGGAAATAGACCTGCACGCCAGGCTTGATACCCCCGTTCAGCGCTTGCATGGCGCCGGACAGGTTGGGCCAGGCGTCGCTGTCCGGCGTGCCAGCGGGTCGCATCGAGCCGGTCAGCAACACGGGCACCGGCAAGCCAAGCAACAGAAAGCTCAAGGCCGCGGCACTGTAGGCGAGGGTATCGGTACCGTGCAGCAGCAGCACGCCGTCGCAATGGCCCGAATCCACTTCCTGGCGGATGGCGCTGGCCATTTCCAGCCAGTTGCGTTGGGTCATGGCGGCGCTGTCGATAGGCGGCAGCAGCTCGCGGAAATACCAGTCCGGCAGGGTTTGTCCGTCGAGCGCTTGCTGGGCCTGCATGCGCGCCTCGAAACCGGCCGCCGGCATCAGCCCCTGTGCACTCATCTGCATGCCGATGGTGCCGCCGGTGTAGAGCACCAACAGACGCTTGTCCTGTCTGGTCACGATTGCTGTCCCTTGTCGGTTAGGCTGGTCTGAGACGCTTCAGCGGCGCGCTGGCGCTCGATCCTAGCGGCTGGCGAAACCTCAGACCAGCCGCTCGATAACGAAACGGGCGCAACATTTAGTTTTGCACCGAGGCGCCGGCCGGAGGGGGCTGATCGGGCTGCGCGGATTCGGTCGGCCAGGCGCTGTGGTCGATGTCCAGATCGGCATAATCCTTCGCGTTCAGCACCGGTTGTTCGATGCCTGCCCGGACCTGCGCATCGTAATCGCGCATCAGTCGCAGGCCGGTTTTGAACAGTAACGCCAAGGCAATCAGGTTGACGATCGCCAGCAGGCCCATGGTCAGGTCGGCGAAGGCGAACACGGTACCCAGATCCTGCAGCGAACCCCAAAATACCAGCGCGATCACTACGGCACGGTAGCTCTGGATCAATGGACGATTTTCACTGAAGAAGCCCAGCGCGTTTTCACCCAGGTAGTAGTTGTAGATCAGCGTGGTGAACACGAAGAGCATTAGCGCGACGCTGACGAATACGCGACCCCATTCGCCGACTACCGCGGCCAGTGCAGTCTGCGTCAGCACCACGCCCGCGACTTCCGCAACTCCAGGGCTGTAGACGCCCGAGAGCAGGATGATCAACGCCGTGCTGGTGCACACCAGCAGGGTGTCGATGAACACACTGAGTGACTGCACGATGCCTTGGGCTGATGGATGCTTCACCTCGGCTACTGCCGCAACGTTCGGCGCGCTGCCCAAACCCGCCTCGTTGGAAAACAGGCCGCGCTTGACGCCCATGATGATTGCGGCGCCAATACCGCCGGCGAATGCGGGTTCGAGGCCAAAGGCGCTACGTACGATCAGCGTCAACATTTCCGGCACTTGTTCGATGTTCATGCCGATGACGACCAGCGCCATGCCGATGTAGGCGAAGGCCATGGTCGGCACGATCACGTCGGTGATATTGGCGATACGGCGGATGCCGCCGAAGATGATCAGCCCCATGACCACCGCCAGCACCACGCCGCTGATGTAAGTCGGTACACCGAAGGTGTCATGCAGCGAGCTGGCTACGGTGTAGGACTGAAGCGCGTTGAAGCCGAAGCCGAAGGTGATCAGCAATAGGACCGAGAAGAGTACCGCCATCCAGCGCTGGCGAAGCCCGTGGAGGATGTAGAACGCAGGACCTCCGCGGTAGCTGCCGTCCTCCTCGCGCCGCTTGTAGAGCTGTGCCAGGGAGCATTCGAAATAGCTGGTGGCCATGCCCACCAGCGCCACCATCCACATCCAGAACACTGCGCCTGGCCCGCCGAGCATGATGGCGACTGCGACACCGGCAATGTTGCCTGCACCGACGCGGCCTGCAACGCTGAGCATCAGCGCCTGAAAGGAGCTGAGTCGTCCGGGCTTATGTTTGAAGGCCTGGCCGAAGATGCGAAACATGCTGCCGAAGTAGCGGAACTGCACGAAGCCGGAGCGGATTGTGAAATACAAACCCAGGCCGACCAGCATTACGATCAGCAGCTTGCTCCAGATAAGGTCGTTGAGGATAGCGAGCATGGCGGGGGCGCCTCTTGTTGCTCCGGTGAAAAAGGGCCCTTTGTAAGGCGTTCGGCAAATGGTCCGGTAGCGAAGCCGCGTGTTCAATAGCGCAGGTGGCGGCGAACTGGCGCGACCTGATGCTAGAATCGCGACAATCGCATCATCGGAAAAGCACATGTCCGACTACCTGGGTGCAAATCTCAAGCTGCTCTGCAGTCACTACCGCTCTGTCGCCGAGGTGTGCCGCAAACTTGCCATCAATCGCGGGCAGTTCAACAAATACCTTAGCGGGCGCAGCCGACCCACAGCGCACAATCTCAAGCGCATCTGCGATTTCTTCGGTGTCGAGGCGTACGAGCTGGGTTTGCCCAGCGAACAATTCGCCCAGCTGATCGGCATGCGCAGCAGCGATGCTCGACAGCGGTCGGCCAATGATCCCTTGATCGAACTCCTGCAACCCCTGCGGGAAAGCGCCGGTAACCTGTCGCGCTATTGCGGCTACTACTTCGAATATGCTCATTGCCTGTCGGTTCCGGGCTACATACTGCAATCGCTGGTGCACCTGCGCGAAGAGCGCGGCAGCTTCCTGTTCGAGCGCCAGGAGCGCCAGGAAGCGTCGCGTGCTGAAAGTGCTGGCACCGAGGAGGGTGGCATACGCTGCCGTTATCTGGGTGCGGCCTTCTACCTGCAGGACCGACTGTTTCTCACCGACTACGAGTCGCTGACCGGCAACGAGATGAGCCAGACGATCCTGATTCCCAGCTTCAAGAGTCGTATCACCCGGCTCAATGGCCTCAAGTCCGGTGTATCCAGCGGAGACAGGCGCACCCCAGCCTGTACGCGGGTGGTCTGGGACTACCTGGGTACCGAAATCAACCGGGTCACGGCCTATCGGCAGTTGATGCTCTACGAGCCGGACGATCCGCGCATCGACGAGGATATTCGCCAGCGGCTAGCAGCGACGCGAGTTCGTGACGGCCTGTTTGAGATCGAGTAGGGCTTCAGTCGAGCAGCTTTCGGTACTGTATAAAGCCCGAGCGGTCGGCGATGCGGTCGTAGAGCATGCGGCCCTGGTAGTTGGTCTCCTGGGTCAGCCAATGCACGCGCGCCGCGCCCGCAGCCTCGGCCTCGGCGTAGACATGCTCGATCAGGGCGCGGCCGATACCGCCGCCGCGAATGCCTTCCGCCACGTACAGATCCTGCAGATAGCAGTAGTCGCCGGTGGTCCAGCAGCTGCGATGGAAAATCCAATGCGCCAGGCCCACGGCCTCTCCGTCGCGCCAGGCCAGCGCCGCATGCATCGGCTCGGCAGGGTCGAGGAAGCGTTGCCATGTGGTGGCACTGGTCGACTCGGGGATCTGCGTATCGTAGAACTGTTGATAGCCCTGCCAGAGCGCCAGCCAGGGAGCGTGGTCGGCAGCGGTGATTGGACGAATATGGGTCATTGGATCACCCTTCCAGCGTCATGCGCGCGGCTACCGCCTGCTCGCGCTGGTCGGTCGAGGCTAACAGGCCGTCGCGCACACCGGCGCGGTCAGCGGCTGAACGGTTCTGGCTGAGTTTCCATTTGCCTTCCAGGCGGCGGATCGGCACGGCGAAACCGACGATGGCGCGCAGCATGCTGTCCAGGTAGTCGTGCGGTGCATCGCTCACCGCCCAGGGTTGCGCACGGGTGGCCTCGTGACGGTCGGTGAGACGGCTGACGATCTGCAACAGGCGCTCGGGCTCCTCGATCAGCTGCACCGGGCCGCGAGCGTGTACGGCGATGTAATTCCAGGTCGGCACCACCTTGCCGTGCTCCGCCTTGGTTGCGTACCAGCTGGGGCTGATATAGGCGTCCGGACCGGAGAATACGGCCAGCGCTTCGGTGCCCTGCAGAGTGCGCCAGTGCGGGTTGGCCCGGGCGAAGTGGCCGTAGAGCGTGCCGAACTCGCCTTCTTCCGGTGCCAGCAGCAGCGGCAGATGGCTGGCCTGCACGCCCTCGCTGTCTGCGCTGGCTAGCAGGGCAAAGGGATTGGCCAGGATCTGCGCGTGCAGTTCGGCGAGGTCGTCCTGGCGGAAGGCGGTGGGCAGATACATGGGACGGTTCTCCGAACTAAAGAAGCTGCAGACTGGGTGAAGATATTGGGCCGTTACCGGCGCCATTTCCAGCGAGTCGCTGCTGAAACCGGTGACAGGTCTGGTGATTCGCGAGAGAACAAAGAGGGATGGCCGAAGCCATCCCCGCTAAACAAGCCCGTCGTGCCGCCGGGCGCTGAAACGAATCAGCTCTGCAACGGCACCAGGCGCGGCGCGATCATGTTTTCCGGACGCAGAATGTCATCCAGCGTGGCGTCGTCCAGCAGCTGCTCCTCACGCACCAGTTCCAGCACGCCGCGGCCGCTGAGCAGCGCCTGACCGGCGATGCGGGTGGCGTTCTCGTAGCCGATGTAGGGGTTCAGCGCGGTGATCAGGCCGATGGAGCTTTCCATCAGCTCTCGGCAGCGATCCTCGTTGGCGGTGATGCCGCTGATGCAATGCTCGCGCAGCATGTCCATGGCGCGTTGCAGCAGGCGGATCGAGTCAAACAGCTTGTAGGCGATCAGCGGCTCCATGACGTTGAGCTGCAACTGGCCGGCCTCTGCAGCGATGGTCAGCGCCATATCGTTGCCGATCACTTCGAACGCGACCTGGTTGACCGCCTCGGGAATCACCGGGTTGACCTTGCCGGGCATGATCGAGCTGCCCGGCTGGCGCGGCGGCAGGTTGATCTCGTTGATCCCGGTGCGCGGGCCGCTGGAGAGCAGGCGCAGGTCGTTGCAGATCTTCGACAGCTTCACCGCCAGGCGCTTGAGCATGCCCGAGAAGCTGACGAAGGCGCCCATGTCGGAGGTGGCTTCGATCAGGTCTACGGCCGGTTTCAGCGGATGGCCGCTGATGGTCGCCAGGCGCTGTACGGCCAGCGCCTGGTAGCTCGGGTCGGCGTTGATGCCGGTGCCGATGGCGGTGCCGCCGAGGTTCACTTCCACCAGCAGCTGCGGCGCGATCAGGCGCAGCAGCTCGAGGTCTTCGCCGAGGGTGGTGGCGAAGGCGCGGAATTCCTGGCCGAGGGTCATCGGTACTGCGTCCTGCAACTGGGTGCGGCCCATCTTGAGGACGTGGGAGAACTCCTCGCCCTTGCCGGCAAAGGCCGCGACCAGACTGTCAAGGCTGGCCAGCAGGGTGTCGTGGCCAAGCAGCAGGCCCAGGCGGATCGCGGTCGGATAGGCGTCGTTGGTCGACTGCGCCATGTTCACGTCGTTGTTCGGGTGCAGGTGACGGTATTCGCCCTTGGCATGGCCCATGGATTCGAGGGCCAGGTTGGCGATCACCTCGTTGGCGTTCATGTTGGTCGAGGTGCCGGCGCCGCCCTGGATCATGTCCACCACGAACTGCTCGTGATAATCGCCGCGGATCAGCTGCGCACAGGCCTGGCTGATTGCCAGGTGCTTGGCGGCGCTCAGGTGGCCGAGCTCGCGGTTGGCATCGGCGGCGGCCTGCTTGACCATGGCCAGGGCGACCACCAGTTTCGGGTAGTGCGCGAGCGGAACGCCGGAAAGACGGAAGTTGTTCACCGCGCGCAGGGTCTGGATGCCGTAGTAGGCATCAGCGGGTACTTCGAGGGTGCCAAGCAGGTCTTTTTCGATACGGAAGGATGCAGCGCAGGACATGGGGGCTCTCATCGGGAGAAGAGGCGGTCAGAACCGCGATGCCAGCTACCATAGGCCTTCCGGGCGTCGGCCGACCAATGCCATTAATCGCTGCCTCATGCACAATCGGCATAACTGGCACCGTGACGCCTTTAGGTGCACAAGCGTTATCGCTGGCGAGGAGCTGCAATGAACATCGAGACCAAATGGCTGGAAGATTTTGTCGCCCTCGCAGCGACGCGCAGCTTTTCCCAGGCGGCCGAACGCCGTTTCGTGACTCAGCCAGCCTTCAGTCGGCGCATTCGTAGCCTGGAGAACAGTCTGGGGCTGACGCTGGTGGATCGCTCGCGCACGCCGGTGGTGCTGACCGAATCCGGCCAGCTGTTCCTCATCACCGCGCGCAGCATGGTCGAGCAGCTGGGCGAAGTGCTGCGCCATCTGCATCACCTGGAAGGCCAGCAGGGCGAGGTGCTGCAGATTTCCGCGGCGCACTCGCTGGCCTTGGGCTTTTTCCCGCAATGGATCGCCAGCCTGCGCGAAATGGGCCTGAACCCCAGCACGCGGCTGATGGCGACCAACGTCGGTGAAGCCGTACATGCCCTGCGCGAAGGCGCCTGCGATCTCATGCTGGCCTATCACGACAGAGACGCGGCGCTGCAGCTGGATGCGGAAATCTTCCCCTCCCTGCACCTGGCCGATAGCGAGATGCTGCCGATTTGCGCCGTGGACGCAGAAGGCCACGCGCTGTTCGACCTGAGCAGCGGCCAGAGCGTGCCGCTGCTGGCTTACAGCGCGGGCGCCTTTCTCGGTCGCTCGGTCAATGGTCTGTTGCGTCAGCGCCAACTGCGTTACACCACGGTGTATGAAACCGCCATGGCCGACAGCCTGAAAAGCATGGCCATGCAGGGCCTGGGTGTGGCTTGGGTGCCGCGCCTGAGCGTCACCGCCGAGCTGCAGCGCGGCGAGCTCGTGGAGTGCGGCGATGAAACCTGGCGCCTGCCGCTGGAGATCCGTCTGTATCGCTGCGCGCTGGTACGCAAGGCAGCAGTGCGCCTGTTGTGGCGCAAGCTGGGTGAGGGTGATGCGAACAGCTGAAAACGAAGCGCACCCACACGCAAGGGAGCGCCGCCGAGCCTGGCCGCAACTCGTCAAGTGGCAGGCGCGACAAACGGGGCTTTCCGGTATAATGCCGCGCCTTCAAACCAGCCCTGCGCTGGTTTGCCCCAACATGACGAGCCACGCCGGTTTCCCGCGTGGCTCGTTGGTTTTGACGCGCCATAGGGCGCAAGCGAAGAGGCACGACGATGAGCGCACTGGTAGGCGTGATCATGGGCTCCAAGTCCGATTGGTCCACCCTCAGCCACACCGCCGAGATGCTGGAAAAGCTCGGGATTCCCCATGAAGTCACGGTCGTGTCCGCGCATCGTACGCCGGATCTGCTGTTCCAATACGCCGAACAGGCCGAAGCACGCGGCCTGCGCGTGATCATCGCCGGCGCCGGCGGTGCGGCGCATCTGCCGGGCATGTGTGCGGCCAAGACCCATCTGCCGGTGCTGGGCGTGCCGGTGCAGTCATCGATGCTGTCGGGCGTCGATTCGCTGCTGTCCATCGTACAGATGCCCGCTGGCGTGCCGGTCGCGACCCTGGCCATCGGCAAGGCCGGTGCGGTCAACGCGGCGTTGCTGTCGGCCAGCATCATCGGCCACGAATTCCCCGAGTATCACGCTGCGCTGAAGAAATTCCGCGACGAGCAGACCCAGACCGTGCTGGACAACCCCGATCCGAGGAACGCGTAAATGAAGATCGGCGTGATCGGTGGCGGCCAGTTGGGTCGCATGCTGGCTCTGGCGGGCACTCCGTTGGGGATGAACTTCGCATTTCTCGACCCGGCGCCGGATGCCTGTGCCGCTGCATTGGGTGAGCACCTGCGTGCCGACTACGGTGATCAGGATCACTTGCGGCAATTGGCCGACGAAGTGGACCTGGTGACCTTCGAGTTCGAAAGCGTGCCGGCCGAGACGGTGGCCTTCCTGTCGCAGTTCGTGCCGGTCTATCCTAGCGCCGAGGCGCTGCGTATCGCCCGTGATCGCTGGTTCGAGAAGTCGATGCTCAAGGATCTGGGCATTCCGACCCCCGCGTTCGCCGATGTCCTGTCGCAGGACGATCTCGACGCCGCCGTGGCTCGCATCGGCCTGCCGGCAGTACTGAAGACCCGCACCCTGGGTTACGACGGCAAGGGCCAGAAGGTGCTGCGCAAGGCCGCCGATGTGGCCGGTGCGTTCGCCGAGCTGGGCAGCGTGCCCTGCATTCTTGAAGGTTTCGTACCCTTCACAGGCGAGGTTTCGCTGATTGCCGTGCGTGCCCGCGATGGCCAGACCTGCTTCTACCCGCTGGTGCACAATACCCACGAAGACGGCATCCTGCGGCTCTCGGTCGCCAGCAGCCACCATCCGCTGCAGGGGCTGGCCGAGGATTACGCCAGCCGTGTGCTGACCAAGCTGGAGTACGTTGGCGTGCTGGCCTTCGAGTTCTTCGAGATCGACGGCGGTCTCAAGGCTAACGAAATCGCGCCGCGCGTGCACAACTCCGGGCACTGGACCATCGAAGGCGCCGAGTGCAGCCAGTTCGAGAACCACCTGCGGGCCATCAGCGGCCTGCCGCTGGGCTCGACCGCCAAGCTGGGCGAGAGCGCGATGCTCAACTTCATCGGTGAAGTGCCTGAGGTGGCCAAGGTCATCGCCATCGAAGACTGCCATCTGCACCACTACGGCAAGGCGTTCAAGGCCGGTCGCAAGGTCGGACATGCCACGCTTCGCTGCCCGGACCGTTCCACGTTGGATCGCCAGATCACCGCGGTGGAATCGCTGATCGTCCGGGACTGATGCCCGACGGTTTGCCAGCGTAACGGCGCTGGCGAACTGTGCAGCGTGCCTCGGGTCCGAATACAGGTATCGAGACTCATCCTTCGGACCTGAGGAGTACTGCCAATGGGCATCATCGGAACCATCATCATCGGCCTGATCGTGGGGCTTGTAGCGCGATTCCTGAAACCCGGCGACGACAGCATGGGCTGGATCATGACCATCCTGCTGGGTGTCGGCGGCTCCCTGCTGGCCACCTACGGCGGTCAGGCGCTGGGCCTGTACCAGGCGGGCGAGGGCGCTGGCTTCATCGGCGCGGTGATCGGCGCGATCGTTCTGCTGGTGATCTACGGCATGGTCACCAGCCGCAAGCACTAGGCGGCTGTCGAAGCCTTCCTGCGCTGGTAGATTTGCGGCTGGAGCGGCTCCCTCGCATCCGTGGGGAGCGGCTTCAGCCGCAAAGCGTTTTACTGCCCAAACTTATCCTTTTGGCTCCACCTGAGTGTGTCCTTCATGCGTCCCTTGCTCCTGCTTGTGCTGGTTTTTCTGCCGTTGACTCTCCATGCCGCGCCCGCCGAGCTCGACTGGCTGGAATTGATGCCCGCCGAAGATCGCCAGGCGCTCGAAGAGATGCCCGAGATCGACCATGCGACGCCGGAGCAGGAAGGTTTCAGCGGTGACGGCGTACTGAGGCAGGCCCCGGGCTTGCCTGAGGTGATGTATTCGACGAAGACCGTACCGGCGCTCGATGGCAAGGCCATCCGCCTCGGTGGTTATCCGGTGCCGCTGGAAACCGACAGCCAGGGGCGCAGCATCGAATTCTTCCTGGTGCCCTATCCCGGTGCCTGCATTCACGTGCCGCCGCCACCGCCGAATCAGATCGTGCTGGTGCGTTATCCGCAGGGGATCATGTTGGACGACATCTACGCGCCGCTGTGGGTCGATGGCATGCTGCGTGTCGAACCGGTGAGCAACGATCTGGCCGATGCCGCCTATGCACTGAGCGCGGAAAAGGTCGAACTGGTCGAGGAAGACGACTTCTAGCTAGAGCAGCGCCATGCCAATCGATGAGCAGCAGCGCCAGGCCTTTCGCGCCCTCGCCGCGCAGACCGAAGGCATCGACGTCGAGGTGTACCGGCAATTTGGCAAGGACCCGCTCGAGCCGATCATTGGCTTGGGTGATGCCGAGGTGCCGATTGCCTTCTTCGGTCGCGATCCGGGGCGCGAGGAAGTTCGCCATGGCGAGCCCTTCATCGGTAGCGGCGGGCAGATCGTGCGCAAGGTGATTTACCAGCATCTGCACGGCGAGCCAATGCCCGACTTCGAGGCCAGTCGCACGCTAGGCGCCCGTTTCTTCTGGATCAACACCGTGCCGTACAAGCCGATCGGCAACAAGGCATGGTCGATGAAGGTCAAGCGCCGCTTCCATCCGCTGATGCGTCAGCTGCTGATCGAAGGCTGGCACGGCGAGTCGATCATTACCCTGGGCCGCGAAGCCTTCCTCTGGTTCGGCATCGACCAGCCTGTCGAAGTGCGTCAGCGACTGGAGCAGTTCTGGCAGCGTGAGGATCGTTTCAGCGCGTCCATCGAGGTCGAGCTGCAGGCTGAAGACGGTGTGGCGCGACGCTTCAGACTCTATCCCTTGCCGCATCCTTCGCCGCTCAACCAGACCTGGTTCAAGCGATTTCCGGCCTTGCTCGAAGCGCGGCTGGCGCTGCTGGATTCCGAGCCGCGACAGCCTTAGCGAGTCGCTTCCTGCCTACAGCGATTCGCTGCCGATGGAGACGCTGAGGGTATGGCTGGCGCCCGCAGCCAGCTGAACATGATCGTCCATGGCGTTGGCGGTCTCGATGCAGAGCATGCGTTGCCAGGCGTCATCAGCGAACTGCGACAGGCGCTGCGCCTTGGCGATCCAGGGGTTCCACAGGATGGCCGAGCGTGAGCCGCCTGTCTGCAGCGTGATGCGGCGATTCCAGGCGGGGTCGAGCAGGCCGAGCGTGGCTGGCAGCTCCAGATAGATGCGGTCGGTTTCGCCTCTGAAGTACAGTTTTCCCTGCTGCTGGTCGGTCGCCCAATCCTGCAGCGTATCGATGAAGCGGCAGCCGTCGAGCCCTTCCACCGACACCTGATGAATGTCGCCAATGGCGAAATAGGTATGCAGCGCCTGGCTGATGCACACCGCTTGGTCGCCAAGGTTGCGGCTGACCAGGCTGAGGTGCAGGCGCTCGTCCAGACGGATCTGCAGGCGTAAATCCACCGCGTGCGGCCAGTCCGGCAGCCCATGCTGTGCCTGCGGACAGACGAACTCGAGGAAGGCGCTGTCGACTTCGCAGCGCTGTTGCTCCAGCGTCCAGTCCAGGCTGCGTACCAGGCCGTGGAACGGCGCGGCCTGAAGGTCCTGATGCATCGCCTGGACGGCTTGGGGGTTGCGCGAAAGATCACCGAACCAGGGCCAGCAGATCGGCACGCCGCCGCGCACCGACTGGCCTTTGTCGAAGGCGGCTTCCTCGCTGAGCCAGATGACCGGCGGCGCGTCGCCTTGCCGGTAGCTGAGCACCTGCGCGCCCTGTTCGGCGATCAACAGTTCGTCGTCACCGCGGCGGATCTGCCAGCAGGTGAGTTGGTCCTTTTCGATGCGTTGGATGTCGATGGGCATTGATGCTCTCACGGTTGGTCTGCAGCGCTGCGGTAATGCTCTGACCGCCATGAGCGGCGAGGGATTCAGCGTGGAATGTCGCACTCCGCTCCGTGGCGTGAAGAGGAGTGCGAAGCGGGCTCAGCGTCCCTGGCAGGCGTCGACCCGCAGCCAGCGTTCCAGCAGCTTGAAGCCCTGCATCAGCACGAAGGCGATGATCAGATAGATCAGGCCGGCGGTGAGGAACATTTCCTCGTGCAGATAGGTGCGTGCAGCGATCTTGCGGGCCATGCCAGTCAGCTCCAGCAGGGTGATGGTGCTGGCCAGGGCGCTGGCCTTGAGCATCAGGATCACCTCGTTGCTGTAGGCGGGCAGGCCGATGCGCATGGCGCGTGGCAGGATGATGTGCCACAGCGCCTGGCTGCGCGACATGCCCAGCGCACGGGCGGCCTCGATTTCGCCTGGCGGTACGTTCTGGATGGCGCCGCGGATGATTTCGGCGATGTAGGCCGCGGTGTGCATCGTCATGGTGATGATGGCGCACCAGTACGGGTCACGCAGGTAGGGCCACAGTGCACTCTGGCGCACGGCATCGAACTGCGCCAGTCCGTAGTAGACGAGAAACAGCTGCACCAGCAGCGGTGTGCCGCGGAAAAAAAATATGTAAGCGTAAGGCAGGGCACGTATAGAAAATTTGCGCGATGACCGGGCGATGCCCAGCGGAATCGCGAAGATCAATCCGGCGATCACCGAAATGCCGACGAGTTGTAGGGTCAGCCAGGCGGCGTCGGCGAAGCTCGGCAGCCATCTAATAAGTACTTCCCAGCTCATGCGGCGCTCCGGACAAAGCCGCGGCCGGCACGTCTTTCAAGGAAATGCATGCCGATCATGGCGACGACGGTCAGGCACAGGTAGATGAACGCGGCCACGAGATAGAAGGTGAAGGGCTCCTTGCTGGCGGTGACGGCGATTTGCGAGCGGCGCATGATTTCCTCCAGGCCGATCACCGAGACCAGCGCGGTGTCCTTCATCAGGATCATGAACAGGTTGCCCAGCCCAGGCAGCGCCAGGCGCCACATTTGCGGCAGGATCAGGCGCAGGAAAATGTGATGCTTGCTCAGGCCCAGCGCCAGTCCGGCTTCGCGGTGGCCCGTTGGGATCGCCAGCAGCGCGCCGCGAAAGACTTCCGTGGCGTAGGCGCCGAAGCACAAGCCAAGGGCGATGGTGCCTGCCGTGAAGGGGCTCAATGCGAGATTGTCGATACCGGCCAGCCCGCCGACCCAGCGCACCAGGTTGATGGTGCCAAAGTAGATCAGCAGCACCCAGAGCAGCTCGGGCACGCCGCGCACGATGGTCGAATAGGTACCGCCAAGCCAGCGCAGGACGGCAAAAGGCGAAGTCTTGGCGAGCGCCCCGAGCAGGCCGAGCACAAGGCCCAAGGCCAGCGACGTCAGCGCCAGCTGAATGGTCATCCAGGTGCCGGCGACAAGGGCCGGACCGAATCCGTGAAGGTCAGGAATCATAAAAGCTCAAACACCGAAGCCCGGTCGGCCCAGGAAGGCGGCGACCGGGCTTCGGCTCGGTTGGATCAGTAAATGCTGAACGGGAAGTACTTGTCGTTGATCTGCTTGTAGGTGCCGTCAGCGATGATTTCGGCAAGTGCCTTGTTCAGACGCTCGCGCAGTTCGTCGTTACCCTTGCGCACGGCGATGGCGATCTTGTCGTCATCGAACACCGGCTCGCCCTTGAACTCGAAATCCTTGCCGGCATCGCTCTTGAGCCACTCCCACTGCACGAAGGTGTCGGCAAGAATGCCATCGACCCGGCCGCTGGCCAGGTCCAGGTAGGCGTTTTCCTGGGTGTCGTAGAGGTTGATGGTGACGACGCCGTCCATGTTGTCTTCCAGCCAGGTGCCGGCGATGGTGGCGCGCTGGGCGCCGATCACCTTGCCTTTCAGGGAGTCCTTGTCGGCTTTGAAGTCCGCCGACTTGGGGGCCACGAACTGCAGCTTGTTGGTGTAGTAGTGGTCAGTGAAGTCGACGGCATTTTTGCGCTCTTCCGTAACCGACATGGAGGCGGCAAGGAAATCGAACTTGCCGGCATTCAGCGCAGGGATGATGCCGTCCCAGTCAGAGGTCACCACCTCACACTCCACTTCCATCTTGGCGCAGAGGGCATGGGCGATGTCCAGGTCGAAGCCGACCACCTGGCCACTCGCGTCGATCAGGTTGAAGGGCGGGTAGGCGCCTTCGGTGCCAATGCGCAGTTTGTCCGCAGCGATTGCTTGCGTGCCTAACATCAGGGTGGCGGCAGCGGTCAGCAGAATCTTCTTGTATGTATTCATGCGGGTGTTGCTCCGTTTTGATGACTGGACATGAACTGTTTACAGCGTGCCGATAGCGGGTTGTCAAATACCTGCTCGGGCGTTCCCTTCTCCTCGATCAGACCCTGGTGGAGGAAAATCACTTCGCTGGAGACCTGCTTGGCGAAGTTCATCTCGTGGGTAACCAGCAGCATGGTGCGCCCTTCATCGGCAAGCGACCGGATCACTGCAAGCACTTCTTGTACCATTTCCGGGTCCAGCGCTGAGGTAGGCTCGTCGAACAGGATCACTTTCGGTTGCATGGCCAGGGTACGAGCGATAGCTGCGCGCTGTTGCTGCCCACCGGAAAGCTGGTTCGGATACACGTGGCGCTTGTCCGCTATGCCAACCTTGGCCAGCAGCGCCTCGGCAACCTCGGTCGCTTCGGCCTTGCTCTGGCCGAGCACCCGGCGCGGCGCCTCGATGATGTTGTCGAGCACGCTCAGGTGCGGCCAGAGATTGAAGTTCTGGAACACGAAGCCCAGTTTGCTGCGCATCCGATTGATCTGCTTGGCATCCGCCGCGACCAGGTCGCCGCTTTTTGCGCGCTTCAACTTGAGCTGCTCGCCGCCGACGATGATCTCGCCCTCGTTGGGGTTTTCCAGCAGATTGATGCAGCGCAGAAAGGTGGATTTTCCGGAGCCGGAGGAGCCGAGTATCGAGATGACGTCACCGTCGTGTGCTGTCAGCGAAATGCCCTTGAGAACTTCCAGATCGCCGTAGCGTTTGTGCAGATTGCGGATTTCCAGTGCAGGTATGGCCTCGGCCATAGAGCTTCCTCTTGTCAGGCGCTAACGGAGTGCAGGGCCTGTTGCTGTGTAATTGCGCTCCGGCCGACTGCTCGCCTTCCTGGCGAGGCGCAAACCTAGCATGGGCGAGGGCATGCGCCAAGCGTGGCGCCCACGACGCGCGAGATGACCGGCCGGTCATCGTATGAGCGGCAAGGTCGGGCTGCGCGTTGTGCTTCTATCTATATAGATGAGTTTGCGCTCTTTGCCCGGCCGAGCTTCGAGATCCTCCTCTGGAAGCTGGCTCAGATTCCTCAGGCTTGTGGTTCACCATCCGGTCGTGCTCGTCACACGATGGTAGCTGGCCAGCGAGATATAACGGCTAGTTAGCCACTTGACGCCGTGAATGGCCCGAGGCGGTCTCATCGCTCGGCCCGCTCGAGCGCAGGGACAGCAGAGCGCTGCTCCTGCGGATGGTGGTAGCCGTTGGCGCTGTGCCGGCTCATTCGCGATTGGGCTGCTTCTCCGGCAGAAACCAGTTCATCAACAGTGCGCAGATGCCGCCGGTCGCGACGCCTGACTCCAGTACGCTGCGCAATGCCCCTGGCATGTGCGCGAGGAATTCCGGTACCTGCGAAAAGCCCAGGCCAAGCGCCAGTGACACCGAGATGATCAGCAGCGCACGACGGTCCAGCTCGATGCCCGCGAGGATGTTGATGCCGGCCGCAGCCACGGCGCCGAACATCACCAGAGCCGCGCCGCCGAGTACCGGCTCGGGCACCGCTTGCAGCACCCCAGCAACCACCGGAAACAGCCCGAGGAGGACCAGCATTCCGGCGATCCACAAGCCGACGTAGCGACTGGCAATGCCGGTGAGCTGGATGATGCCGTTGTTCTGCGCGAACACCGAGCTGGGGAAGGTGTTGAAGATGCCCGCCAGTAGCGAGTTGGCACCATTGACCAGCACGCCACCCTTGATCCGCTGCATCCACAGCGGGCCCTCCACCGGCTCACGGGAAATATTGCTGGTCGCGGTTACGTCGCCGATGGCTTCCAGAGACGTCACCAGATAGATCACCACCATGGGAATGAACAGGCTCCAGGAAAAGCTCAGGCCGAAGTGCAGCGGCATCGGTACCTGGAACAGATCTGCCTCGCGCATCCCGGTGAAATCCAGGCGTCCCATGTACGCGGCCAACGCGTAGCCGATGCCCAGAGCGATGACGATGGCGCAGCTGCGCATCCAGACCACCGGCAAGCGGTTGAGCACGATGATGGCGCCCAGCACCACGCCGGAAAGCAGCAGATTCTCGCCATTGGCGAAGGTGCCGTTGCCCATGGCTGCGTAGCCGCCGCCCATGCTGATCAGGCCGACCTTGATCAGGGTGAGGCCGATCATCAGCACCACGATACCGGTGACCAACGGAGTGATCAGGCGCTTGATGAACGGCAGGATGCGCGACACGCCGATCTCGATGAAGGAGCCGGCAATGACCACGCCGAAGATCGCCGCCATCACCCCTTCCACCGGAGTGCCCTGGCCCACCATCAACACGCCACCCGCGATCAGCGGGCCAACGAAGTTGAAGCTGGTGCCCTGCACGATCAGCAGCCCGGCGCCGAGTGGGCCGAAGCGTTTGCACTGCACGAAGGTTGCGATGCCGGAGATCACCAGCGACATGGAGACGATGATGTTGGTGTCGCGCGGCGACACGCCAATGGCCTGGCAGATCAAAAGGCCCGGCGTGACGATAGGCACGATGATCGCGAGCAAGTGCTGTAGTGCGGCGAGAAAGGCGACCCAGGGGCGCGGACGGTCGTTGAGGCCGTAGACCAGTTCGTCCGGAGTCTCGGAGTTGATTTTGTCGTGCGGAGCGCTCATGGCCGTCCTTCCAGCGAAAGAGCGCGATTCTACTGAGCGGGATGCCGAACGGACAGTGTGACGTGCTTGCTGCCACTCGCCACGCTTCTTGTGGCCAATCCGAACCTGCCGCGCCCGGACGCTCCACTACAATCACCAAGCCAATCGAGGAATGCTTAGCATGAGAATCGCCGTCGCAATGATACTGCTGATGCTGACCACTGGCTTGAGCCAGGCCGAGCAAAGCTGCGCCGGGAAAGCGGCGGACATCCGCCGCCAGCTGGAAGATGCCCGTGAACAGGGCAACACGGAGCGAGTTCAGGGCTTGGAAACCGCGCTGAGCAAGGTCCAGGCGAACTGCAGCGAAGCGGAGCTAAGGGACGAACGGCGCGAAGAAATCGATGAGGCGCGGCACGAAATCAGCGAGCGCAAAGCTGATCTGCAGGACGCGATGCGTGATGGCGATCCGGAGAAGATCGAAACGCGCAAGCGCAAGCTGGCCGAAGCCAAAGAGCAATTACGCGCCGTATTGAAAGACTAGCGCAGGGGCGCTTGGCAGAGCACTACCGACAGCGCGAGCCGTATAACACAGAGCCCGTCTCGATTGAGACTGGCGCTGTGTTCTGCCGGGCGTGTGGTGAGGCTTATCCGCTAGTCGGAACTGCCGTCACTTTGGCCTCGGGCGGCGGGCTGCCGTGACCCTCGGCGCCAATCACCGGAACCTCATTGCCCTCTGCGTCGAACAGCTTGCCGTTGCGGAAGTAGTCGCCGTCGTGCAGGGCGGCGACGTCCCGGTAGCGCAGGGTGCGTTCGTTGGCGGCGGCAAATACCGACTGCTGGTCCGAGTTGCCTGCCTTCAGGTGGTTGAACAGCAGGTTCAGCAGGATCGCCATGATTGCCGCCGAGCTGATGCCGGAGTGGAAGATCGTCTCGAACCACGCCGGAAACTGGTCATAGAAGCTGGGTGCAGCGATGGGAATCATCCCGAAGCCGATCGAGGTGGCGACGATGATCAGGTTCATGTTGTTGCGGTACTCGACCTGCGCCAGGGTACGGATGCCCGCAGCCGCGACCGTACCGAAGAGCACGATGCCGGCGCCGCCGAGTACCGCGGTGGGCACCGCGGCAACCAGGCGACCCATCACCGGCAGCAGGCCGAGCGTGACCAGAATCAGACCGGCGCTGGCCACCACGTAACGGCTCTTGATGCCGGTTACGGCCACCAGCCCCACGTTCTGGGCAAAGGCGCTCTGGGTGAAAGAACCGAAGATAGGTGCCAGGCTGCTGGAAATCATATCGGCCCGCAGGCCATCGCCCAGTCGCTTGGAATCGACCTTGGTGTCGATGATTTCGCCGACGGCGAGAATATCTGCGGAAGTTTCCACCAGCGTGACAATGACCACGATCAGCATCGACAGGATCGCGGCCAGCTGGAACACCGGCGCGCCAAAATGCAGCGGCGAGGGTATGGCCACCACCGGACCGTCGAGTACGCCGGAAAAATCCGCCATGCCGAAGAACACCGCGGCGATGGTCCCGATCACCATCGCCAGGAGGATGGAAAGACGGGAGATGGTGGAGCTGCCGAGTTTGCTCAGCAGCAGCACGCAGGCCAAGGTGAAGCCTGCCAGGCCGATGTTGGCCATGCTGCCGAAATCCGCTGCCTGGCTGTTGCCGCCCATTGCCCAGCGTGCAGCCACCGGCATCAGGGTCAGGCCGATGGTGGTAATAACGATGCCGGTCACCAACGGAGGGAAAAACTTGGTGATGCGCGAGAACACCGGCGTGATCAGCAAGCCGATCAACGAGGCGGCGATCACCGCACCGAATACTACCGGCAGTCCCCCGGAACCGTCATTGCCGATGATCGCGATCATGGTCGCCACACCCGCGAAGGATACGCCCTGCACCAGTGGCAGCTGACATCCGAAGAAGGGTAGGCCGATCGTTTGCAGCAAGGTGGCCGCACCGCCGGCAAACAGAGAGGCGGCGATCAGCAGGCCGATTTCGGCGGGGGACAGACCGGCTGCCTGACCGACAATCAGCGGTACCGCGACAATGCCACCGTACATGGTCAGCACATGCTGCAGACCGTAAGCCAGATTGGCGCCTACGCCGAGATTCTCGTCCTCTGGACGCTTCTCCGGAGGGGTGCTTGCGGATGAGACTGTCATGGTGAGTTACTCACTGTTGTTCTTGTACTAATCAATGTAGACAAAAAATCGGTTAATTTTCCAGTAATTTGTATACATTTATAAATAACAGGAGTCAGGCGCCATCTGGCCGAATAAGGCGTCAATAAACCTCGAACATGCGGATCTAGTGAGTTTTTTTAAAACGCCAAATATGGCTATTCGACGAATGGCCAGTGAACAGCTGAACATTCTGGCTCGCAGATCCTGTCTTCCGAAACGGCCGAAATGGGTGCTGAAGACGCTGCAGCTAATGGGATGGAGACGTTTTTTGCAGAAAGGGAAGGTGGATATCGGCCGCTGGGCGCGTCAAATATCGTTGTGTTGCTGAGAGCGAAAGCAAAGAGCCCGGCGCTGGGCCGGGCTCTTTAATCGCCTTTGTCGTTCTTACTGATCCAGCATCGCCTTGTTGCGCACCGCACCCTTGTCGGCACTGGTGGCGAGCAGAGCATAGGCCTTGAGTGCCGTGGTCACCTTGCGCGCGCGCGGTGCCGCGGGCTTCCAGCCTTTCTTGTCCTGTTCGATGCGACGGTTGGACAACTCTTCATCGCTGACAAGCAGCTGGATGCTGCGGTTGGGGATGTCGATCAGGACCTTGTCGCCGTCCTGCACCAGACCGATGGCACCGCCCGCAGCGGCTTCCGGCGACGCGTGGCCTATGGACAGGCCCGAGGTGCCGCCGGAAAAGCGGCCGTCGGTGAGCAGGGCGCATACCTTGCCCAGACCCTTGGACTTCAAGTAGCTGGTGGGGTAGAGCATTTCCTGCATGCCCGGACCGCCTTTGGGGCCTTCATAGCGAATGATAACGACATCGCCAGCCTTCACTTCGTCATTGAGGATGCCCTTCACGGCGCTGTCCTGGCTTTCGAAGATCTTCGCGGTGCCCTCGAACACGAGGATGGATTCATCCACTCCAGCGGTTTTAACCACGCAGCCGTCGAGGGCTATGTTGCCGTAGAGCACGGCCAGGCCGCCTTCTTGCGAATAGGCGTGCTCGACCGAGCGGATGCAGCCTTCGGCGCGGTCCAGGTCCAGGCTCGGCCAGCGGGTGCTCTGGCTGAAAGCGGTCTGGGTCGGGATTCCCGCCGGACCGGCCTTGAAGAAGGTGTGTACGGCTTCGTCGTCGGTCTGGGTGATGTCCCACTGGGCGATGGCCTCGGCCAGGGTCCGGCTGTGCACGGTGGACACATCGGTATGCAGCAGGCCGCCACGGGCCAACTCTCCGAGGATGGAGAAGATGCCGCCGGCGCGGTGTACGTCTTCCATGTGGTACTTCTGGATGTTCGGTGCCACCTTGCACAGCTGTGGCACTTTGCGCGACAGCGCATCGATGGCGCGCAGGTCGAAGTCCACTTCGGCTTCCTGAGCCGCCGCCAGCAGGTGCAGGATGGTGTTGGTCGAGCCGCCCATCGCGATGTCCAGGGTCATGGCATTCTCGAACGCCTTGCGATTGGCGATGTTGCGCGGCAGCACGGACTCATCGCCTTCGCCGTAATAGCGCTGGCACAACTCGACGGCGATGCGACCGGCACGCAGGAACAGCTGCTCGCGGTCGGCGTGGGTGGCCAACGTCGAACCATTACCCGGCAATGCCAGACCCAGCGCCTCGACCAGGCAGTTCATCGAGTTGGCGGTGAACATGCCTGAGCAGCTGCCGCAGGTCGGGCAGGCGCTGCGCTCGTATTCGGCGACTTTTTCGTCGCTGGCCGACTCGTCGGCGGCGATCACCATGGCGTCAACGAGGTCGAGACCGTGGCTGGCCAGTTTGGTCTTGCCGGCTTCCATCGGCCCCCCGGAAACGAACACCACCGGGATATTCAGACGCAGGGCGGCCATCAGCATGCCGGGGGTGATCTTGTCGCAGTTGGAGATGCAAACAATTGCGTCGGCGCAGTGGGCGTTGACCATGTATTCCACCGAGTCGGCGATGATCTCGCGCGACGGCAGCGAATAAAGCATGCCGTCGTGGCCCATGGCGATGCCGTCGTCCACGGCGATGGTGTTGAACTCCTTGGCCACCCCGCCGTGCTTCTCGATCTCGCGTGCGACCAGCTGGCCCATGTCCTTAAGATGCACGTGGCCGGGCACGAACTGGGTAAAGGAGTTGGCGATGGCAATGATCGGCTTCTTGAAGTCCTCGTCTTTCATCCCGGTGGCGCGCCAGAGGGCCCGGGCACCGGCCATGTTGCGGCCGTGGGTGGAGGTTTTCGAGCGGTAATCAGGCATGGCAATCGGTCCTGCTAAAGGCTGGTCAAGTTATGCGTATGGTGAGCGTGCTGCACGCCCGAGGCAAACGGAGTGAGCGTCTGTCGGGGCGGGGCCGGACGGTCAGGCGGGATCTCCGCTGCGTCGGCCAGGCTCTTGGTCCGCCTGAGGTGGGGCCGGAGCCGGTGATTCTAATCCCAGGCAGCGCGGCGGCGAAAGGGCAGTCGATCTGTGGCGCGCGATCTAGTCAGGCAGCTCCACTCCACGCAGCCGCTGAGACCGGCGGCGCAGCAGCTCGAGCGTGATCAGCAGGGAGATGGACAGCAGGATCAGCAGGGTGGCCACCGCGAGGATGCTCGGGTTGATCTGCTCGCGCAGCCCGGAAAACATCTGGCGCGGAATGGTGCGTTGCTGCGGACCGGCCATGAACAGCACCACCACCACTTCGTCGAACGAGGTGATGAAGGCAAACAGCGCGCCGGAAATCACTCCCGGACGGATCAGCGGCAGGATCACGTCGAAAAACACCCGTAGCGGCGTGGCGCCCAGGTTCAGCGCGGCGCGCACCAGCGAATAGTCGAACCCGGCCAGTGTCGCGGTAACGGTGATGATGACGAATGGGGTGCCCAGCGCGGCGTGGGCGATGATCACGCCCAGATGGCTGCCGGCAAGGTTCAGGTTCGAGTAGAAGAAAAACATGCCGGCAGCGGTGATGATCAGCGGAACGATCATCGGCGACAGCAACAGCGCGGTGATGAAACGGCGCAGGGGCATCTCGTCTCGGGCCAGGCCCACCGCCGCACAGGTGCCGAGTACAGTGGCCAGCAGCGTGGCGAAGACGCCGATGATGAAGCTGTTCTTGATCGCCAGCAACCAGCGCGGGTCGTTGAACACCTGCTCGTACCAGCGCAGCGACCAGGCCTCTGGCTGCAGTGTCAGCATGCCCTCGGTGAAACTGAAGAACGGCTCGCTGTTGAACGACAGCGGCACTATTACCAGGATTGGCAGGATCAGGAACAGCAGCACCAGCCAGGAACTGATCTTGAGCAGCCAGTTGCCCAGGTGGTGCCACAAGCCATAGTAGGACGGTACTTTCATAGGGCTTTCCGGTTCATCCCAGCTTGATGCTGCTGGCGCCGACGAAACGGTCGTACACCCAGTACAGCAGCAGGATCAGCGCCAGTAGCAGCGAGCCCAGTGCGGCGGCCAGCTCCCAATTGCTCGACGACTGCATGTGAAAGGCAATGATGTTGCTGATCATCTGCCCATCGGTGCCGCCAACCAGCGCCGGGGTGATGTAGTAGCCCACCGAGATGATGAACACCAGCAGTGCGCCAGCGCTGAGCCCTGGCAGGGTCATGGGGAAATAGATGCGGACGAAAGCTGGTAACGGGCGAGCGCCGAGCGAGAGGGCGGCGCGCATGTAGCTGGGGTCGATACCGCGCATTACGCTGTACAACGGCAGGATCATGAACGGTAGCAGGATGTGGGTCATCGCCAGCACCGTGGCGAACGAGGTATAGAGCATCTCGAATGGCGTGGCGATAAAGCCGACGCTCAGCAGGAAGCTGTTGATCACCCCGTTGGTCTGCAACAGCGCGATCCAGGCGGTGGTGCGCACCAGAAGCGAGGTCCAGAACGGCAGGAGCACCAGCACCAGCAGCAGGTTGGCGCGATTGCTCGGCAGGCTCGCCAGATAGTAGGCCAGGGGATAGCCGAGCAGGGCGCAGAGCAGGGTGATGGTCAGCGCCATCTTCAGTGTCTTGGTGTACAGCTGACGATAGATCTCGGTGCCACGGGCCTGGATGCCCTGTTCGGGGTGCAGCTCCAGGTCCAGCGCCGTCAGGTAGTAATGGTAGGTGTAGATCTCGCCGGCACGCTGAATGGCGGCCCAGGTCTCGGGTTTCGACCAGTTGAGATGCGCCTCCAAGAGGGCTTCGGCGCCCTGCGGCTCAAGCTCCTCGACGTTCAGCCGGCCGACGCGACGCGCGGTAGACTTGACCATGCTGGACATGCCGGCTTGCGTCCGGTTGAGCTCCTCGGCCAGCTTGCCGGATTGACGCTCCTTGGCCAGCCCATGCAGTTCTGCAGCGAATACCGTGAGCGTGGCCTGGTGTGGTGTCCCGCGGCCGTCCCATTGCTTGAGCTCTTCGAGGGTGGCGGGAATCATCTCGGCGACGGTGGGGTGATAGACGCTGCGCCAAAGCATACTGGCGATGGGCGCTACGAAACTCAGCAGGATGAATAGCAGCAACGGTGCGACGAAGGCCAGTGCAAGCAGGCGCTTCCTTCGCCGGCTTGCACTGGCCTGGCCGGCTTCGGCTTGGGTCAGGACGGTCAAGGAGATACTCCGCTGGTGCGCCCCGTCGCAGGCGCGAAGGAGCGCACGATGATCACTTCAGCAGCCACTCGTTGAAACGCTCGCCAAGGGCTTCGCCGTGGTCGGCCCAGAACTCCGAGCCGGCCTGGATACCCTTGTCCAGGTGAGCGGTCGGCAGGTGCGGCGCCGCGGTCTGGTCTGCCAGCGGCAAGGATGATTTGCGCGTTGGGCCGTAGGCAACGTCCGGCATGCCGGCCAGCGGCTTGGACCCGGTGGCGTAGGCGATGAACTGGAATGCCAGATCCTTCTTCGGGCTTCCCTTGAGCACGGCCCAGGCATCGAGGTCATAAACGTTGCCATCCCAGACGATGACGAAGGGCTTACCCTCCTGGCGGATCGCGTCGTAGAAGCGCCCGTTGGCCGATTGCACCAGCACCGCGCCGCCGTCATTGAGCAGCTGCGGCGCCTGTGACCAGGAGTCGAACCAGACGATGTCCTTTTTTATTGTGTCCAGCTTGTCGAAGGCACGCTGCTGGCCTTCGGGAGTGGCGAGCACCTCGTAGACATCCTCCGGTGCCACGCCGTCGGCCATCAGTGCCCACTCCATGTTCACCTGGGGACGCTTGCGTAGGGCGCGCTTGCCGGGGATCTTGGTCGTGTCGAAGAAATCGATAATAGACGCCGGCTTGGTGTCGCCGATGGTGCGGTCGTTGTAAGCGTACACCACCGCCCAGACGATGTTGCCGACCGCGCATTCGCTGGCCAGCGCCTCGGGAATGAAGTCCTCCTCCGCCGGCGTGCCGTCGACGCCTGCAGGCAGGATGTCGCGTGGCACCTCTTCGAGGAGGCCCTCCGAGCAGGCGCGCTCCAAGTCGATCACCTCGAAGTCGACCACATCCCACTGGATGTTGCCGGAATCCACCTGTGCCTTCATTTCGGCGACGCCGCCGGAGTAGTCCTCGAACAGCACTTTGACCCCCGTGTCTTTCTGGAAGGGATCGATGACGTGCTTTTGCTGCGCCGCGCCATAGGAACCGCCCCAGGAGACTACCGTCAGCGAATCCTCTTGGGCCTGGGTGGTCATGGATGCGATAGCCAGCGCGGCGCTCAGGGCGAATGCGGAAACGCTGGTAGTCAATGATCTAGCCATCTATCTATGTGCTCCGTTGCCTGTTGCATGGGTGGGTGTTACAGCGGTTTTGGCGCCTCCTGCCCATCCAGCGCCTGGCTATCCTGCGGCAGCCAAGCTAGGGCAATTTCGTCGCCCGGCGCCAGGGGCGGTACCGAGCTGTCGTTCATGTTCTTCACCACCAGTTCGCTGCCGTTGGCGGTCTCGAAGTGATAGCGGATGTATTCGCCGACGTAGTGGCTGGTGACGAACCGCGCGCGTACCCGATTGGCGGTATCGCCAAGGCGCTCGGTGAAGGTGAGTTTCTCCGGGCGGATCGAAACCGTGGTCGGCTGTCCGGGCGTCACGCAGTTGGCTTTCAGCGCGCTGACCAGGCCGCCATCATCGAGGCGGACCTGGACGCTTTCGCCTTGATCGGCCTCGATGACGCCGCGCAGCTTGTTGCTCTCGCCGATGAAGTCGGCGACGAAGAGGTTGGCTGGCCGCTCGTAGAGCACATGGGGCGGCGCGCACTGTTGCACCACGCCCTGGTTGAACACCGCGATACGGTCGGACATGGTCAGCGCCTCGGTCTGGTCATGGGTGACGTAGATCACCGTGAAGCCGAGCTGGTCGTGAAGACGCCTGATCTCGAACTGCATCTGCTCACGGAGTTTCTTGTCCAGCGCTCCGAGCGGCTCGTCCATCAATACGATATCGGGAGCGAAGATCAGTGCCCGGGCCAAGGCAACGCGCTGGCGCTGGCCGCCGGAGAGCTGCGCGGGATAGCGCCCGCCGAACTGCTGCAGTTCGATCAGGGCCAGGTATTGCTCGACCCGCAGGTTGATCTGCTCGCGTGTTTGCTTGCGGATCTTCAGCGGGTAGGCGAGGTTCTCGTGGATAGTCATGTGCGGGAACAGTGCGTACTGCTGGAAGACCATGCCGATGTTGCGCCGATAGGGTGCAATGCTCGTGATCTGACGGCCGTCAATCAGGATCTCCCCACTGGTTACGTCCTCAAAGCCGGCAAGCATCATCAGGCAGGTCGTCTTGCCCGAACCAGAGGGGCCGAGCAGCGTGATGAACTCGCCCTTTGCCACGTCCAGATTGAAGTCCTTTACCACCAGCGTCTTGTGGTCGTAGGTCTTTTTCACGTTGCGAAATTGCAGGAACGGTCGGCTCCCGGCTTGATCTTCCATATCCTTCCTAATGCTCGGCAGGCAGCCACTCGTGCGTGCGGTGCCAGCAGGTCGTTCATGGTTGTTGAGTCGTTCGGCTGACGTCTGAGCAATAAGCACGCCATGTGTCTGGATGCAGGCTTAACGGGTTACCGCCCACAAGCCTAGACTAGCTTTGCCGATGCGCTAGGCGTCCAGACGAAAGTAGTCCGGGTACAGCGCGCCTGCATGAGCGCCTGTTTCTACCCGTGCAGTCTGGCGGGTTTGACGACTAGGACGCCAAAGGGCAGATGGCAAGACGCCCGATGTGTCGGGCGTCTTGGTGTGCTGAGGTGCGGTATCAGGCGGTTGGCGATAAGTCAGTCGGATCGCGCCACCGCATCGACCGCGCCCCGTACGCCGTGCGCAAAGACGCGGGTGAACTCCCGGGCCTGGTGGGCTCAGCTGTTGGGCAGGATGCGGCAGGTCAGGCTCTTGATGTAACGGGTTTCCGGGATTGCCGGATGCACCGGGTGATCCGGGCCCTGACTGCCGCGTTCGAGCAGCTGGATGTTGCGATCCAGATGTCGGGCGCTGCCGAGCAGGATGTTCTGCAGGTTGTCTTCTTCCAAATGCATCGAGCAGCTGGCGCTGACCAGGATGCCATCCTTGTTGAGCAGGCGCATGGCGGTCTCGTTGAGGCGACGGTACGCGGCCTCGCCATTCTTCAGGTCCTTCTTGCGTTTGATGAACGCCGGTGGGTCGGTGATGACCACGTCGAAGCGCTCCTCGGCATTCTTCAGCTCCCTCATTGCCTCGAAGGCGTCGCCCTCGACACAGGTCATCTTTTCCGTCACGCCGTTAAGCGCTGCATTGCGCTCGACGCCATCGAGTGCGAAGGCCGAGGCGTCGACGCAGAACACTTCGCTGGCGCCGAAGGCGGCGGCCTGCACGCCCCAGCCGCCGATATAGCTGAACAGATCGAGTACGCGCTTGCCTTTCACGTAGGGTGCCAGGCGCGCTCGGTTCATCCGGTGATCATAGAACCAGCCGGTCTTCTGGCCTTGCAGCACCGGCGCCTGGAACTTCACGCCGTTTTCTTCCAGATCGACCCACTCCGGCATCACCCCAAATGCCGTATCGACGTAACGTTCCAGGCCCTCGGCATCACGGGCGCTGGAGTCGTTCTTCCACAGCACCCCGCGTGGCTTAAGGACCTGCACCAGGGCTTCGAGCACAGCGTCCTTGTTGCGCTCCATGGTGGCTGAGGCCAGCTGCACCACCAGATGATCATGGAAGCGATCTACCACCAACCCTGGCAGCAGATCGGAGTCACCGTAAATCAGGCGATAGCAGGGTTGATCAAACAGACGGTCGCGCAGCGACAGCGCAACCTGGATGCGATGCACCAGGAGAGATTTATCCAGGCTGTGCTTGAGATCGCGCGACAGCAGACGCGCGCAGATAAGGTTGTTCGGCGATACGCCCACAATACCCAGCGGCTTACCGCCGGCAGCTTCGAGAATCGCCTGGTCGCCCACGCCAAAGCCATTGAGCGGTGTGGCGGCGGTGTCCACCTCATTGCTGTAGACCCACAGATGACCGGCGCGCAAGCGGCGATCGGCATTGGCTTTGAGGCGCAGGCTGGGGAGGGTCATCGGTGGGAACTCCGGCAAAGGGCGCGATTATAGGGGCAACCGCCGATAAAAAGCGCTGGAGGCTTGGCCGCCGGACCACAGCGGCTCAAGCTCCAGGTGACGCCTATGCTCCCAGCGCCTTGATAAATGCGTTGTTGAACGCAGGGATGTCGTCCGGCTTGCGGCTGCTGATCAGGTGGCCGTCAACCACAACCTCTTCGTCTACCCACTCGGCGCCGGCGTTTTTTAGGTCATCGACCAGCGACGGCCAACTGGTCATGCGCTTGCCGCGGACCAGATCAGCGGATATCAGTAGCCAGCCGCCATGGCAGATCACGGCGATGATCTTGTTCGCGCGGGCGGCGTCGCGCACCAGCTCCTGAGCCATATCATCGGTACGAATGTTGTCGGAATTGACCACGCCACCGGGTAGCAGCAGCGCATCGTAGTCCTCCATTTGGATGCTGTCGAAGGTATGGTCCACGGGAAATTTGTCAGCTGGCGTGGTGTGGTTCCAGCCATGGACGTGACCGGATTTGGCCGAAATCAACTTTACGGTGGCGCCGGCTTTTTCCAGCGCTTCTTTCGGACCGGTCATCTCGACCTGCTCGAAGCCGTCGGTGAGCAGAACTGCCACGCGTTTGCCATGGAGTGGATGTGCCATTTGCGCCTCCAGTCTTAAAAGGAAAGGGTTACTTGAAATCCGACCCTTATCTCGGCCAAAGTTCGTCGCATTTATTCGCAATGGCGCTTTGCCATTTCTGCAGGATTTTTCCATGGCCGTTGAGCTGACAGACGAGCAGATTCACCGTGTGCTGCAAGGGATCAGCGTGCCGCCGCAGCCGCAGATCATGGTCGATCTGCAGATGGAGCAGGTCATGCCCGAACCTGACCTGAGTAACATCGCCCGGCTGATAAGCCAGGATCCGGGGCTTTCCGGCGCGCTGTTGAAAACCGTCAACTCGTCGTTCTTCGGCCTTGCCAGCCGCATTGCCTCGATCGGTCAGGCGGTGAATCTGCTGGGCTGCAATTCGGTGATCAACCTGATCAATGCCCAGTCGATCAAAGGCGAGCTGAGCGATGACGCCATCGTTGCCCTCAACCGATTCTGGGATACCGCTCAGGATGTCGCCATGGTCAGCCTGACCCTGGCCAAGCGCATCGGTTACCCCTCGCCGGACGAGGCCTATACGCTCGGGCTGTTTCACGACTGCGGAATTCCGCTGATGGTCAAGCGCTTCCCCGGCTATATGAGCGTGCTCGAGGAAGCCTATGCTGATGCCAGCGCCGACACGCGGGTCACTGACATCGAGAACCGCGCGCTCAATACCAACCATGCCGTGGTCGGTTACTTCACCGCCAAGTCTTGGAATCTGCCGCTGCACCTGTGCGAAGTCATTGCCAATCATCACAACGCGCTCTCGCTGTTCAACGACGATTCGGGGCGTGACGCTTCGTTCAAGACGCTGCTGGCGATTTTGAAAATGGCCGAGCATATCTGCGCTACTCACCGGGTCATCGGCGAACAGGCCGAGGATCACGAATGGCAGGCGATCGCTCAGCTGGTGCTGGAGTATGTCGGTCTATCCGAATGTGACTTCGTCTCGCTCAAGGAGGTTATTCGCGAGATGGGGCTCGGTTAGAAGCGAGCGCCCGGCCCATGCTAGGATTTTCCTCCTTTATCCGTACCTGCTGATTTGCCATGCCGGAACTTCCCGAAGTCGAAACCACCCGCCGCGGTATCGAACCCCACCTTGTCGGCCAACGTGTCCGCCAAGTGATCGTGCGCGAGCGACGCCTGCGCTGGCCAATCCCCGAAGACATGGATGTGCGCCTTTCCGGTCAGCGCATCGAGGCGGTCGGGCGACGCGCCAAGTATCTGTTGATCAAGGCGCAGGCGGGAACGCTGATCGCTCATCTGGGCATGTCCGGTAGCTTGCGGCTGGTGGATGCCGAGCTCCCCGTGGGTAAGCACGAGCATGTCGATATCTTGCTGGAATCGGGCATGGCGCTGCGCTACACCGACCCGCGACGTTTCGGTGCGTTGCTCTGGAGCGAAGAACCGCTCAGCCATGTACTGCTAGCCAACCTGGGTCCGGAACCGCTGGGCGATGATTTCGATGGAGACCGACTGTTTCGCCTGTCGCGCGGGCGCAGCATGGCGATCAAGCCGTTCATCATGGATAACGCCGTGGTGGTGGGGGTCGGCAATATCTACGCCAGCGAAGCGCTGTTCGCCGCCGGCATTGACCCGCGCCGTGCCGCCGGGACCGTTTCTCGGGCGCGTTACCTGAAGCTTGCCGAGGCCATCCGGCGGATCCTCGCCCAAGCCATCGAATGCGGTGGCACCACCCTGCGCGATTTCGTCGGTGGTGACGGAAAGCCGGGTTATTTCCAGCAGGAACTGTTCGTTTACGGACGTGGTGGACAATACTGCAAGTGCTGCGGCGCAGGCCTGCGGGAAATTCGCCTGGGGCAGCGTGCAAGTGTTTATTGTGGCAGCTGTCAGCGCTGATTGCAGATTTGAGAAACACCGCAGGCATTGACGGCGTTCACGATCAGAGGCCTGGGGCACTGCTATAGTGGCGCGTAGTAACAATCACCTGCTTCGCTTCGCCCAGTTGAAGGACCACACCATGAAACTGTTTCGCTCTACTGCCATTGTCTTGGCCCTGACCACTGGCCTGCTGGCGATGCCGGCGCAGGCGCAGTCGATGCACGAGAACACCAGCGGCGATCCGATGTATACCGTCGAAGCGCCCAAGGCCTTCTCGATGGTCGGCGACCTGCTGATCGCACGGCCTCTGCTGATCGCGGCAACTGTCATCGGTGCTGGGGTGTTCGTTGTCAGTCTGCCCTTCAGCGCCATGGGTGGCGGCATCAAGGAAGCCGGCCATGCGCTGGTGGTCGAACCTGGTGCTGCGGCTTTCGCCCGCTGCCTGGGCTGCACCCGAGTTGGCTACAACCGTCAGGATTGATGGCCAGCTGCCTTATTATCACCCGGATGCCCTTTCGGCACTGAATCTGTTGGCGTAGGCTTCGCCGTTCGATTAATGATGCGAAGCCGCACCTTGAACAAGCCTTTCCTCAAGCTCCTTCTGCTAACGCTTGCTTTGGTCGTGCTGTCCTGGTCGTTCTGGTCCAGTGACGGCTGGCTGCAGCTGTGCGCCGGTCTGGCGCTATTTCTGTTCGGCATGCAGTGCTTGGAGGAGGGGTTGCGCAATCTGGCCGGCAGCCATCTGGAACAGTTGCTGGCGCGCAGCACATCGACACCGTTAAAGGGCCTGCTGTTCGGCGTGGGCGGCACCATGCTGCTGCAGTCGAGCACGCTGGTTTCGCTGCTGACCATCGCTTTCATCAGCGCAGGGCTGATAAAGCTGGCCGGTGGCGTGGCCATTCTCCTTGGTGCCAACCTCGGCGCCACCAGCGGTATCTGGCTGCTGGCCTTTGCCGGACAGAACCTCAGTCTGAGTCCGTTGGCCTTGCCCCTATTGGTGTTCGGCGTGCTGGCCAGTTTCACCGGAGACAAGGGCAAGGCAGCCGGGCGGGTGGTGCTAGGCATTGCCTTCATCTTTCTCGGGATCGACCAGATCAAGGCTGGCTTTTCCAGCTTCGACGATGGCCTGGACATGGCCGCCTGGCAGTCCGGGGGTGTACTGGGCTCGCTGCTGTTCGTCGCCATCGGCATGCTCGCCACCGTCATTCTGCAGTCTAGCCATGCGACGCTGATGCTGACGCTGGCAGCGCTGGCTGGAGGACAGCTCGAGCTGAGTCAGAGTCTGGCCATTGCCATTGGTGCGAATGTGGGTTCCAGCGTCACCACCGCCTTCGTTGGTTCACTGGGCGGCAACCGCGGTGGGCAGCGCCTGGCCTTGGCTCACGTACTGTTCAACGTGCTGACGGCCCTGGTGGCGCTTACCTTGCTGCTTCCGCTTGGCTGGCTGGTGCAATGGCTGGTGGCGCCGTTCGGTCTGGGTGACAACGCACTGATCCAGCTGGCGCTGTTCCATTCGCTGTTCAACGGCATGGGCGTGCTGCTGTTCTGGCCTTGGCAGCCTCAACTGGTGGTGCGTCTGGAACGATGGCTACCGGATCGTGCGGAGCCTGCCGTGCTGATCAAGGAACAGGCGTCGGCCGATGAATCGGAGCCTCGCGCTCACGCTCGCTACCTCAACGACCGTGCGCTGGATTCGGCGGACTCGGCAGCCAGCGCCGTGGCCCAGGAACTCATGCATCTGGAACGGCTGAGCCTGGAGGTGATCTGCCACGCCATCTTCGTTCCGGTGGAGCAGCTGCTGCAGAAAGGCAAGCTGGACGAGAGCCTGCTGAGCGCGCGACCGGCCCCGCAATCACTGGATGCCGAGCAGCTCTACCAGCGACATATCAAGGGTGTCTACGGTGATTTGCTGAGTTTCATGGGGCGCCTGGAAACACCGCTCGACGAGGGGCAGCAGCACTTCTGGCTGAGTTGCCAGGTGGCTGCGCTCCAGCTGGTGGATGCAGTCAAGGACGCCAAGCACTTGCAGAAAAACCTTGGCCATTATCTGGACAAGGATGCATCGCCGGCACGCGACGCCTATGTCGAGTTGCGGCGGCATCTACTCGAGGCCTTGCGTGAGATGCGCGCGCTGAACCAGTCCGAACTGCCGGACGGGCTTTGGCGTGCCCGCTTGAACTGGCTGGATGCGCGTGCGGCGGATTTCGACGCAGCCTTCCGCAAGCAACTGTTCGAGGCTATACGCAACCGGCAGCTCGATGGGCTGCAGACCAGTTCATTGATGAATGATCTGGGTTATGCCAGCCGCATCATTCAGAGCCTGCGCAACGCGCTGCTATTGGGCGAAGGTCAGGAGCTTACCCGTCAGCTGCGGCAGACGGAGCTGTGCGACGAGCCGCTGATCGTGCAGCTGTAACGAAGATCAGGCTTTACCGGTAATGATCAGGTACTTCTGCATCAGCTCATCCTTGCTCTCGACGTTATTGGCGTCGAGCGGGATGCAGTCTACCGGGCACACCTGCTGGCACTGAGGTTCGTCGTAGTGGCCGACGCACTCGGTGCAGAGGTTGGGGTCGATGACGTAGATTTCCTCGCCTTGGGAAATGGCGTTGTTCGGGCACTCGGGCTCGCAAACGTCGCAGTTGATGCAGTCATCGGTGATTATCAGGGACATCAGCTAGCTCCAGCTGCGGTAGTGACCGTAGCGCAGGTAAAACGACGCGCCAATTTTGCCGCATCGGCCCGTTCGGTGCACGCTGCGGTTGACGCCAGCAGGCGGACGGCAGCCGATCAGTCCTTCTTGGCGTAGCGCTCGCTTAGTGCGCGCATCACCGCGGGGTGAACGAATTTGCTCACGTCGCCACCGAGCCGGGCGATCTCACGCACCAGCGTCGAGGATATGTAGGAAAATTTCTCTGACGGCGTGAGGAACAGGCTTTCCACGTCCGGAACCAGCTGACGGTTCATGTTGGCCAGCTGGAATTCGTATTCGAAGTCGGATACGGCGCGCAGGCCGCGCAGCAGGACATTTGCCTTCTGCTCAGAGACGAAATGCGCCAGCAGCGTCGAGAACCCCAGCACCTTCACGTTGGGCAGGTGCGCAGTGACTTGCTGTGCCAAGGCCACCCGTTGTTCGAGTGGGAACAACGGGTTTTTGTTCGGGCTGGCGGCGACGGCAATGATTACCTCGTCGAACAGCCGCGAAGCGCGCTCCACCAGATCGGTGTGGCCCATGGTGATCGGGTCGAAAGTTCCCGGATACAACACTCGATTCATCGCGGCGTCCTGACGCAGGCGTGGGGTGTGGATGGTAGCGGCTCGGTATCGAAAGCGTAAAGCAGCAAAGCTGGATGGACGCGAGTCGCCGCGACGAAGTCGTTAGTTGCCTGGCCAGCAAGGTGGCGATTCTGCTGCGCAGGCATTGTGGTTTTCTCTTTCATGGCGCAGCCATCCCTGAACGGGTGCTACCAAGGCGCGTGGTAGGTTACATGGTCAGGCCGCCCGTTCACGGTAGGCGTTCATTTCAGCGCACGAAAAACTTGTAGACCAGCTTCTGCAGTGCCTTGCCATAGGGCGGATAGATCATCCGCGCTGCGTTAAAGCGCTGCTTGATGAACACGCCCTTGGCCTTGCTGAAGGTGAGGAAGCCCTCGTGGCCATGGTAATGGCCCATGCCGGACGGGCCGACGCCGCCGAAGGGCAGATCATCCTGGGCGACGTGCAGCAGGGTATCGTTGAGGCAGACGCCACCGGAGTGGGTGCGCTCGAGCACGGTCTGCTGCTCGGCCTTGTCGTAGCCGAAGTAGTAGAGCGCCAGCGGGCGAGGGCGGGCGTTGACGTACGCCAGCGCCTGCTCCAGGTCATCGTAGGGCACCAGGGGTAGCAGCGGGCCGAAGATCTCTTCCTGCATCACCCGCATCTCGTCGCTCACGTTCAGCAGCAGATGGTGCGGCATGCGTCGGTCCTGGCTTTGGTCGAACAGCGGCAGCAGGCGTGCGCCCTTGGCTTGGGCATCGTCCAGATAATCTTGCAGGCGGGCAAGCTGGCGCGGGTTGATGATCGAGGTGTAGTCGGGGTTATCCGCCAGTTGCGGATAAAAGCGTCGGACGACCTCGCGATAGGCCTCGATGAAGGCTTCCAGGCGCACCTTCGGCACCAGTACGTAGTCAGGCGCCACGCAGGTCTGTCCGGCATTGAGCGTCTTGCCGAAGGCGATGCGTTCGGCGGCATCCATCAGCGGTACGTTCGCTGAGACGATGGCCGGAGACTTGCCACCCAGCTCCAGGGTGACCGGCGTAAGGTTTTCCGCGGCGGCGCGCATCACCTCCCGGCCGATGCGGGTGCTGCCGGTAAACAGCAGATGATCGAAAGGCAGCCGCGAGAATGCCACGCCCACGTCCGTTTCGCCCAGCACAACGGCCACCTGATCCTCGTCGAAAATCTGCGCCAGCAGCATTTTGAGCAGCTGCCCGGTGGCGGGGGTCGACTCGCTCATCTTCAGCATGACCCGGTTACCCGCAGCCAGCGCGCCGATCAGCGGGCCGATGGCCAGATAGAGGGGGTAATTCCACGGCACTATGATGCCGACCACGCCCAACGGCTGGTACAGCACGCGCGCGCTGGCCGGCTGGAACGCCAGCCCCACGCTACGGCGTGCCGGCTTCATCCACTTGCGCAGGTGGCGTGTGGCGTGATGGATGGCCTGCAGACTGGGCATGATTTCCGCCAGCAGGGTTTCATCCGCCGAACGATTGCCGAAATCGGCGCTGACCGCCTCGATCAATGCTTGCCGGTTGTTGGCGATCAGCCGATGCAGGGCATCGAGCCACTGCACGCGTTCATCCGTCTGAGGGTAAGGGTTTTCCTGAAAGGCGCGCCGCTGCCGGTCGAGCAATGGTTGCAGACCCTCGATTACGGGGTTCATCTGGTCCAGCTGAGCGGCATCGGCAGGCATCGTGGCGTTCCGGGAAAACGGCAAAGGTATGGTGTGTAGAGTAAGTGCTCTAGCCTGTCAATTGAGCTTCCTCGGCCTGTGCGCGCGGGAGGCATTTCCTGTCTCTATACGAGGAAGAGCCCCCTCCAAACCGGGCACGCTGACCCCTCCTGGCCAGCCTGGAGCTGTTCAACAGTCGCTACCAGATGCTATCGCGAGGAGGGCTTCGTGACGCAGGCGCGAAAGCCGCCGGTGCAAGAGTTGCTCGACCGGCTACACGTGCCGTTGGCATTGATAGCGGCGTGCTCAGCCCAGCTCGAGCCACTGCGGTATTCGTCGCTCCAGATAGTAGCGTGGCTTGAGCGGCATGCCTTCGACAAAGCCAACATGGCCACCGCTGCTGTGCAGCTCGAGCGTCGTGGTGGCCGATAGCTCATGCTTTTCCGGGATGCTGTGGCGGAACACGAAGGGGTCGTCTTCGGCCTGGATCAGCAGTGTCGGTACGCGAATATCGGGCAGGAAGTAGCGACTGGATGCGCGTCGGTAATAGTCCTGGGCATCGGCGTAACCGTGCAGCGGCGCGGTGAAGCGGCCATCGAAGTCCCAGAAGGTGCGCAAGCCCTGCAAGGAGCCCAGGCGCTGCAGTGCCGCCAAGTGCTCGGCAGCTCCTTGGTGGACGAACAGTCGCTGTTTGTCTTTCAAGTAGCCAACCATTTCCCGCATGAAGTGCGCCTGATACACCCGTGACAAGCCGAGATCGATGCGGTCGGCGCACTGATCCAGTCGGAACGGTACCGAGACCGCCACCGCTTTTTGCAGCGCTGAAGCTTCGCCGGCTTCGCCTAAGTATTTGAGCAGTACATTGCCTCCCAGCGAATAACCCACCGCTTGCAGCGGCGCCCGTGGCCGGCAGCGTTGCAGGTGGGTGATGACTTCGGCGAGATCGTCGCTGGCACCGGAGTGATAGGCGCGCGGCAGCAGGTTCGGCTCGCCCGAACAGCCACGCCAGTTGATCGCCACACTGGCCCTGCCCAGGGCCGCCAATTGTGCTTGCAGACCGAGCACGTAATGCGAGTGCGAGGAGCCGGTCAGCCCGTGGAGGATCAACACCAGCGGCGCCTTGGGATCGTGCGGGCCGTGCCAGTCCAGGTCGAGGAAATCGCTGTCGGCTAGCCATAGCCGCTCACGGCGTCGGGACAGCACGACGGCGCGGCGGCAGAAGGGATTCCACAGTGTCTGCAGATGACCGCCCGGCAACCACCAGGCCGGTGAAAAAAACGCGCTGGAGTCGGAGTCATGTGGCAGTGCAACGGACATGGATGCGACAGCCTCAGGCGGAAAATGGCAAGTCAGGCAGGCGCCCCGCGACCGGGCGGACTGTATCAGGCACTGCGTTCCCATAGCGCATAGTGGACCGAGCCAGCTTTCTTCTCGCGGTGCAGCCGCCAGTTGCCTGGCATCTCAAGGCTTGACGGCGCGGTTTCGCTCTCGGTGTACACCCAGGCGTAATTGGCCAGCCAGCCCTTGCTTTCCAGCAGCAGGCAGGCGGGCTCCAGCAGATGCTTGTTGAACGGCGGGTCGAGAAACACCAGGTCAAAAGGGGTGGGGGACTGGGTGTCGAGGTAGCGTAGGGCGTCGCTTTGCAACAGCTGACCCTGTCCGCACTTGAGCGTGTCCAGATGCTTGCGCAGGCTGGAGATTGCATTGGCATTTACATCCAACGCCAGTGCCATGCTGGCGCCGCGGGATAACGCCTCCAGATACAGCGCGCCGCTGCCAGCGAACGCGTCCAGTACGCGGGCGCCGGTCAGGTAGGGCGCAATCCAGTTGAACAGCGTTTCGCGCACGCGATCAGGTGTTGGTCGCAGGCCTTCGGCATCCGGGAAGGCGAAGCGCCGGCTGCGCCACTCGCCGCCGATGATTCGCAGCTGCCCCTGGCCGCCATGGGCGGAAGGGCGAAAGGGTGGGTTGGCCATCAATGCTCCGGAACGCTGCTGGGTTGCTCGATCGGTTTTTCACTCGGTGCGGGCAGCGGCTTCTGCTCGACTTGCGGGCCGACTGTGACGATCACGAAGCCGTCCGGGCTGAGATGCCTGTTCATCGCTGCCTTCACCTCTTCGACTGACAACGCCTGGACCTGTTGCATGAAGTCTTCCAGATAGTTCAGTGGCAGGTCGTAGAAGCCGATGCTGCCCAGCTGTCCGACAATGTCGGCGTTGCTGGCGGTGGACAGCGGGAAGCTGCCGGCAATCTGCCGTTTGCTGCGCTCCAACTCGGCCTCGGTCGGGCCCTCTTTGAGGAACCTTGCCACCACTTCCTGCACCAGCTGCAAGGTGCCTTCAGACATGTCGGCGCGGGTCTGCAGGCTGATCGTGAAGGGACCTTTGGTTTTCATTGGACTGAAGCCGGAATAGATACCGTAGGTCAGGCCGCGTTTCTCCCGCACCTCCTCCATCAGCCGGGTGCCAAAGCCTCCCCCGCCGAGGGCCTGATTGCCCAGATATAGCGCGGCGTAGTCGGGATCGCGCCGAGCTATGCCAAGTTGGCCCAGCAGCAGATGGGTCTGGTTGGACCGGAAGTCGATGTGTTTGTGTGTCGGCTGCGGCGTACTCGGCACCGGCGGTGAGGGCAGCGCAGCGCCCAGCGGCAGCGCGCGGGCCACCTGCGCGGCGAGCACCTCCGCTTCCTCTCGGCTGAGGTCACCGACCAGCGCAATCACAACGTTGCCGGCGGTGTAAGCCTTGGCATGGAAGTCACGCAGCTGAGCGACATCGATTCGAGGGATGGATTCAGGCGTGCCCTCGGTGGGGTGAGCGTAGGGGTGCTTTCCGTACAGCAGCTTGAACATCTCGATGCTGGCCAGCTTGCCAGGGTTCTGTTTCTGGAACTCGAAGCCGGTCAGTACCTGGTTCTTGATTCGCTGTAGCGAGTCGTCGGGAAAGGAGGGTTGGCCAACAACCTGGCTGAACAGTTGCACCGCCGGCTCGCGCTTGTCCGCTGCACTCAGGCTGCGCAAGCTGACAATGGCCATGTCGCGAAAGGAACCGTTGCCGAAGTCGGCGCCCAGGCTTTCGAAGCCTTCGGCGATGGCGGTGACGTCCTTGCCTGCGATGCCTTCATTGAGCATGGCGTTGGTCAGCATCGCCAGGCCAGGTGCGTCACCGTCCTGGCTACTGCCGGCGGCGAAGGTCAGGCGCAGGTCGAACATTGGCAGTTCGTGAGCCTCGACAAACAGCACCTTGGCGCCACCGTCGGTTTCCCAGCTCTGGATATCCAGCTTGCGCCGTGGCAAGGGTTGGTCGTCCAACTCGGCGAGCGATTCGGGACGGGCTTTCTGGGCCTGGGCGTCTTTGGCGGTGGCCTGTCCCGATTCGACGGGGGTGGCGACATTTGCCGCCGGCGCGATGGCGGCGACCGCTTCGCCGGAATTGCTGTCGCAGGCCGCCAGGCCAAAGCTACAGAGCAACACCAGGCCGAGCAGGCAACCAGATATGGGGCTGCGATTACTCATCGCTGGACTCCTCGGGCAGAACATGGGCAACGCTCAGGCGCGAGCGAGTGAAATAGGCACGGGCGGCCTGCTGGATGTCTTCCGGGGTTACCGCCTCCAGCGCAGCAAGCTCTTCGTCCATCAGGCGCCAGGACAGGCCCACGGTTTCCAGCATGCCGATGGTCGTGGCCTGCTGCGTGATGGAGTCGCGCTCGTAGACCAGTCCGGCTATGACCTGGGCGCGGACACGCTCGAGCTCCTCTGGCGAAGGCGCGGTCTGCTTGAGTTGCTCGAGCTGCTGCCAGAGGCCGGCTTCCACATCCGCCAGGGTTCGACTCTTCTGCATATTGGGCGCGGCGCTGAGCACGAACAGGCTGTCACCGCGAGCGTAGGCGTCGTACCAGGCGGAGGCGCTGGTCACCAGCTCCTCGCCACGCTCCAGTCTCTGTGGCAGGCGAGCGCTGTAGCCGCCATCGAGCAGCGCCGCGATCAGTCGCAGGGCATAGATCTGTTGCGGGTTGGCCGTTTCGGTCGCCAGGCTGGGGGTGTTGAAAGCCATCATCAGACTGGGTACCTGGGTTTTCACGTGTAGCGTTAGCCGGCGCTCGCCGGGCTCGGCCAGCTCCAGCGGACGCTTGGCGTCTGGGACCGGACGTTTCTCGATCAGACCAAAGTAACGCTCGGCCAGGGTGCGCACGTCGCCGGGCGTGACATCGCCAACCACCACCAGGGTGGCGTTATTGGGCGCATACCAGGCCTCGTACCAGGCGCGCAGATCGTCGATGGACATGCGCTCCAGATCCACCATCCAGCCAATGGTGGGTGTGTGATAACCGCTGGCAGGGTAGGCCATGGCTTTGAAGCGCTCGTAGGCCAAGGCGCTGGGCTTGTCGTCGGTACGCAGGCGCCGCTCCTCCTTGATCACTTCGATTTCCCGGGCGAATTCCTCCGCTGGCAGCGTTAGGCTGGCCAGACGGTCGGCCTCAAGCTCGAAGGCCACTGCCAGGCGATCCCGCGCCAGCACCTGGTAATAGGCGGTGTAATCGTCGCTGGTGAAGGCGTTTTCCTCAGCCCCCAGTTCACGCAGGATGCGCGACGCCTCGCCAGCGCCGAGCTTGCTGCTGCCCTTGAACATCATGTGTTCGAGTGCGTGGGAAATGCCGCTCTGGCCCGGCGGTTCATAGCTGGAGCCGACTTTGTACCAAAGCTGAGAGACCACTACCGGAGCGCGGTGGTCCTCACGCACTATTACCTTGAGCCCGTTATTCAGGAAAAACTCGTGGGTCGGCTGGGTGTCAGCGGCAGTTACCAGCGGCAGATAGATGGTTGCCAACAGCAGAGCGGCGGCACGTCGTAGCGTAGGGGTCATATAAGGGCTCATTCAAGGTTGAATCCCGGCGTGACAGCGCGCAGCTGCGGTGAATTCTCGGGGCATGGTACTGGTGCGCCGTGGTTGGGGCAAAGTAGTCGCCATTTCCAGCCCGATGGCCACGCTTAGCGCAGTCGGTTGTGCAATGCTAGGATAGCCCCGTCCGGTCGGTGGCGTGGCCGCCGGCGTTTTGCCCTCTTGAGAAAATCTTCTCCATGTTTGGTTCCAACGACGATAAGAAGGCGCCAGCCGAGGCTGGCGAGAAGAAAGGCCTGTTCGGCTGGTTACGCAAGAAGCCGCTGACGCCAGCCGCCGAGCCGCCAGCATCCGAGCCGCCGGAAGATAGCCAGCCGTTCGCTGATGAGCCGGATGAGCTGGCTAGAGAGGAGCTGGCCGAGATCGCGGCCGAGAAGTCCGAAGCTTCCGCCGAGCCAGAGATAAAGCTCGAGGCCCCACCGCAGCCTGAGCCGGAACACATCCAGCCCGAAGATATTCCGCCAGCGCTTGCACAGGCCGCCGTCGAGCCTGTTCCCGCTTCTGCCGTAGAGCAGCCGACCAAATTGGGCTTTTTCGCCCGGCTCAAGCAGGGGCTATCCAAAACCAGCGCGAGCATCGGCGAAGGCATGGCCAGCCTGTTCCTAGGCAAGAAGGTCATCGATGACGACCTGCTGGACGAGCTGGAGACCCGTCTGCTGACCGCGGACGTCGGCGTCGAGGCCACCAGTGCGATCATGCAGAATCTCTCCCGCCGCGTTTCGCGCAAGGAGCTGGCTGACAGCGGCGCTCTGTACAAGGCGCTGCAGGAAGAGTTGACCAGCCTGCTCAAACCTGTCGAACAGCTGCTGCAGATCGAGCCCGGCAAGCAGCCCTTCGTAATTCTGGTGGTCGGCGTCAATGGCGTAGGCAAGACCACCACGATCGGCAAATTGGCCAAGAAGCTGCAGCTCGAAGGCAAGAAGGTCATGCTCGCAGCCGGTGACACTTTTCGCGCAGCGGCCGTGGAGCAGCTGCAGGTCTGGGGTGAGCGCAACGACATCGCCGTGATTGCGCAGCACACCGGCGCCGATTCCGCGTCGGTGATTTTCGATGCGGTACAAGCGGCGAAGGCGCGTGGCGTTGACGTGCTGATCGCCGATACCGCAGGCCGACTGCATACCAAGGACAACCTGATGGAGGAGCTGAAAAAGGTCCGTCGGGTCATCGGCAAGCTCGACGAGACTGCTCCGCACGAGGTGCTGCTGGTGCTCGATGCCGGTACCGGCCAGAACGCCATCAACCAGACCAGGCAGTTCAATCAGGCAGTCGAGCTCACCGGCCTGGCACTCACCAAGCTCGATGGCACTGCCAAGGGCGGTGTGATTTTCGCCCTGGCCAAGCAGTTCGGCACGCCGATCCGCTATGTCGGGGTGGGCGAGGGGATCGACGATCTGCGCGACTTCGAGGCCGATGCCTTCGTCAGTGCCCTGTTCGCCGAGAAGGGAACGAGCGCAGGTAATCCCGCCTCATGATTCGTTTCGACCAGGTCGGCAAGCGCTATCCCAATGGTCATGTCGGGTTGCATGAGCTGTCCTTTCAGGTGCAGCGCGGCGAATTCCTGTTCGTCACCGGTCACTCTGGCGCCGGCAAGAGCACCCTGCTGCGCCTACTGTTGGCGATGGAGCGGCCCACCACCGGCAAATTGCTGCTGGCCGGGCAGGATCTTTCACGCATCAGCAATGCGCAGATTCCCTTCCTGCGGCGGCAGATCGGCGTGGTGTTTCAGAACCACCAGCTGTTGTTCGACCGCACGGTATTCGACAATGCCGCGCTACCGCTGCAGATCCTGGGCTTGAACAAGCGCGAGATCGGCCAGCGGGTGATGACCGCGCTGGAACGTGTCAGTCTCAAGGACAAGGCGCTGCAATATCCGGCCGACCTGTCCACCGGCCAGCAGCAGCGCGTCGGTATTGCGCGCGCTGTAGTGCATCGCCCGGCGCTGCTGTTGGCCGATGAGCCGACCGGCAACCTCGATCCGCGATTGGCGGCGGAAATCATGGGTGTGTTCGAGGACATCAACAAGCTTGGCACCACCGTGCTGATCGCCAGCCACGACCTGGCACTGATTGCCCGTATGCGCCATCGCATGCTCACCCTGCAGCGCGGCCGCCTGATTGGCGATGGGGAGGCGGCTCGATGAGCGATGCACGCAAGTCCAGCCCGAGCGCCGCCGAACGGGTCGGCGGGTCGGTGAAAAAGGCGCCGCAGCACAATCCTGATGAGCCTGATTTCAAGACCCTGTTCCACGCCTGGCTGGAAAGCCATCGCGCGAGCCTGGTCGACAGCGTCGGGCGATTGGTCAAGCAACCGATCGGCAGTTTCTTCACCTGCTTGGTGATGGCCGTCGCGCTGAGTCTGCCTATGGGGTTGGCGCTGCTGCTGGATAACGTCGAACGCCTGGGCGGGTCCTGGCAACGTGCTGCGCAGATATCCCTGTACATGCAGCTCAATACCGATGCCCAAGCCGGCCAGGCGCTACGCGAGCAGGTTCTGGCCATGCCGGATGTCGCCGATGCCGAATGGATCAGCCGCGAGCAGGCACTGGAGGAGTTCCAGCAGCTGTCGGGCTTGGGCGAGGCATTGCGCGAGCTGCCGGAAAATCCCCTGCCGGGTGTCGTGGTGGTCACGCCCAATGAAGTCGACAAGGCCAAGCTCGAAGCGCTGCGCCAGCGCCTGGCCGAACTGCCGGGTGTCGAGCAGGCACAGCTGGATCTGCTCTGGGTCGAGCGCCTTGCCGCGATTCTCAAGCTGGGCGACCGTTTCGTGTTTGGCTTGACGCTGCTGTTAATAGCCACCTTGCTACTGGTAATCGGCAACACCATTCGCCTGCATATCGAGAATCGCCGCACCGAGATCGAGGTAGTCAAGTTGGTGGGCGGCACGGACGGCTACGTGCGCCGCCCGTTTCTTTACATGGGCGCGCTCTATGGCCTAGGCGCAGGGTTGATCGCCTGGCTGCTGTTGGCTTATGGGCTGAGTTGGTTGAACGAGGCGGTGATGGATCTGGCAGGTCTCTACGGCAGCGATTTCGGGTTGGCTGGTGTGCCAACCGAAGACGGCCTTTCGCTGGTCCTCGGTGCCGTGCTGCTGGGCTATATCGGCGCCTGGCTAGCGGTTGCACGGCATCTAAGTGAGCTTGCGCCTAGATGATAGGTGATTGATATAACAGCGTTTTATCTGGTCGGTGCAGAACTTTCAGGCAAGCTTGAAGTCTAACTCGACAGTGCTAAACTGCGGTCGCTTCACTAATTGGAGGATCTCCATGATGTCTAATTTGCAACCTGTTCATGCGCTGGTCCCGGGAGGCAATCTTGAGGCCTACGTGCAGACTGTCAACAGCATTCCGCTGCTAACGGTCGAGCAGGAACGCGAACTGGCTGGGCGGCTCTTCTATCAGCAAGATTTAGAAGCCGCTCGCCAGATGGTTCTCGCGCACCTGCGATTCGTGGTGCATATCGCGCGCAGCTATTCGGGCTACGGTCTGGCTCAGGCTGACCTGATTCAGGAAGGCAACGTCGGCCTGATGAAGGCGGTCAAACGCTTCAATCCCGAAATGGGGGTGCGTCTGGTGTCCTTCGCGGTGCACTGGATCAAGGCCGAGATCCACGAATTCATCCTGCGCAACTGGCGCATCGTCAAGGTCGCCACGACCAAGGCGCAGCGCAAGCTGTTCTTCAACCTGCGTAGCCAGAAGAAGCGTCTGGCCTGGTTGAACAACGAGGAAGTCGAGCGTGTGGCCGACAGCCTCGGTGTCGAGGCGCGGGAAGTACGCGAGATGGAAAGCCGGCTGACCGGGCACGACATGGCTTTCGATCCTTCGGCGGACGCCGACGACGACAGTGCCTATCAGTCGCCCGCGCATTACCTTGAGGATCATCGTTACGATCCGGCGCGCCAGCTTGAAGATGCCAACTGGAGCGACAGCTCCAATTCCAGCCTGCACGAAGCGTTGGAAACCCTGGACGAGCGTAGCCGCGACATCCTGCAGCAGCGCTGGCTGAGTGAGAACAAGGCCACCCTGCATGACTTGGCGGCCAAGTACAGCGTTTCAGCGGAGCGTATTCGCCAGCTGGAAAAGAATGCAATGAACAAGCTCAAGGGCTCGATCCAGGCGTGATGCGGGCGGTATGAAAAAGGCGCTACGGGGCTTGTCCTGCAGCGCTTTTTTTATGCGGCGTATCAGACCGTTGGCAGCCCCAGCGCTTCGTTGAGTGCGATCAGAAGCTGTGCCGTGCTGATGGGTTTATGCAGCCATACTACCCGCTGATCACGGACATCCCCGTTGAAATGGTTAGCTGCGGAAATCACGATGATGGGCAAGTGATGCGTTCGAGGGCTGCGCCGGATTTCCTCTATCAGCTGGTTGCCGCTGCCATCGGGCAGGTGCAGATCAAGGGTGATTGCGCTGTACTGGTTGTCGGCGAGCTTTTTCCGTGCCGCATGCAGGCTCTGGGCGCGTTCTACTGAGTAGCCCGCGTCGCGCAGCATCAAGTGCAGCAGGCGTCCGGTATCGGGCTCGTCCTCTACCACCAGTAGGCGCTGCTGGCCGTGCTGTGGCGTTGAGGTGCACGCCTCGATTACCGGCAGTTCGCACCAGAAGGTCGTGCCCTGTCCTTCCTCTGTGTCGAAGCCGACTGTTCCGCCCATTCTTTCGATGAATTCCTTGGCGATCGCCAGTCCCAGACCGGTGCCGCCCTTTTGCCGGCTGTCCGAGGCGTCCGCCTGGGCGAATTTCTCGAACACCCGTGACCGAAATTCCGCGGCGATACCTGGGCCTTGGTCGGTGACGCTGATCCTCACGCGAGTAGCGTCAGGCACACTGCAGTGCAGGCTGACTTCACCGCCTTCAGGGGTATATTTGATGGCATTGGAGAGGAAATTACCGAGCACCTGCTGCAGGCGCAAGGCGTCTACCCAAACCTGGACATCGGCTGTTTCTCGGAGTACGCAATTGACCCCGAGCTGGATCGCGAATGCCTGGTTGCTGGCAAGCGCCTCTTCAAGCAGGAAGCGCAAGGGCTGTTCACGCATGTCGAACGACATCTTTCCCGCAGCGATCTTTTCCATGTCCAGCAGGTCGTTTATCAGATGCCCCAGCCGCTGGCTGTTGCGGTAAGCGATTTCCAGCATCTGGCGCATGGCTGGCGGTGCTTCGCCCAGCGCCCCGCCGTTGACCAGGCCCAGGGCGCCGCTGATCGAGGTCAGGGGTGTGCGTAGTTCATGGCTGACCGTAGAAACGAACTCGTTTTTCATTTGTTCGACGCGCTTGTGCTCGGTGAGGTCCATGCAGGTTCCGCTGATGCGCAGCGGTTGGCCCTGGGCGTCGCGTTGTATATAGCCGCGCACCAGGACTGGCACTGTGCGGCCATCCTTGTGCTGGAAGCGCAGTTCGCTGGTGAATTGATTGAGCGTGGAAAGCATGGTTTGCGCCAGCTGTGCACGGGTTCGGGCCAGGTCTTCCGGAGCCAGCACCTGCTCCCACAGCTTGATGGTCGAAGGCAGTTCGCCGGGCTGGTAGCCAAACATGTGCCAGGTACGCGGTGATGCGTAGAAGGTGTCGGCGGCCAGGTTGATATCCCACAATCCATCATTGCTGCCCTTGAGTGCCAGGCTCAGGCGTTCTTCGCTGAGCTGCAGGGCCTGCTTGTTCTCTCGGATGCGTTCGGTCATCTGTTCGGCCAGGGCTTCGGCGCGTCGCTGACGCAAAGCCAACGATGAGATCAGGAAGAACAGCAACAGGCTGATGCCGATGCTTAGGAACGCGACCAGTTTTTCGTTGACGCTGAAGCCCGCTTCGAAGGCAGGAAGGCTCTCCATGTGCAGGGTCCAGACATGACCGTAGAGCTCCAGCTGCACGATCTCGCTATGTGCCGCCTTGCTGCGCGGATGCTCCTCGCTGGCGAACAATAACTGCTCGGTTTGCTGCGTTGGACCGGAGTAGATGCGTAAGCTGAGATTCAGGTCGGCAGCGCCTAGGATCCCCTGCATCAGATCATCCATGCGGTAGGGGCTATAAGCGAAGCCCAGCAACGCATCCATTCGCTGCTCGGCCGATTCGATTGGCACACCAGGGCGATACAGAGGTGCGTAGATCAACACGCCGGCCTGGACCCTGCCGTGGGTTTCCTGGCGCAGGACCACCTTGCCGGAGATGCGGGATTGCCCTGTCGCCGCTGCCTGCCGCATGGCTTGCTGGCGAACCGGCTCGGCATACATGTCGTAACCCAAGGCAGCCAGGTTGCGATCGTCGAGTGGCTCGAGGTAAACGATCGGCATGTAAAGCGGACGCTCCCCTTCGGGGTGAATGCGGTAGTTGGTGAAGCCTTCGGCGCGCAGACGACGCTCATGGGCCTCACGTTCGGGGGCGCGAACCACCCGGCTGAAGCCTATTCCCTGTATGCCTGGGTAGCGCTCGCCCAACTGCAGGCGCTCGACATAAGCGCGCCACTGCGCGCGCGACACGTCACCATTGGCGGCGAACAGGCCGGCGGCACCGAACAGAATTTGTTCGTGATCAATCAGGCGCTGCTCGATAGCGCTAGTCACCTTGCCAGCCAGCAATTGGAATTGCTGGCTGGCGGCTCGATCACTGTTTGCGCGCAGCTGCTGAAGAATGAGCAACTGGCCCAGCAGGGTAAAGACCAGCACCAGCCAGGCGATGCTGTTGCGCCAGCTGAAGAACTGCGTCAGGTCCAGGCGGGCAGATTTGACGGTGGACAGATCGCTCATCGTACTCACAGCGCCTTTCGGCGAGATCAGAGGTCAGCTGCTGAAGCCGATCCCGAGTTGCTTTGGGCGGGGTAGGTGACCGGCTGGATCGGCATTCATGTGTCTTCAGGGGCTTCTGCGGCTTGATGGCAGCTTACATTCCAAGCTGGTTCAAGGCTATCCGGGTTCTTTGAATGCGGGGCGCGGGCGCTTTGTCCGTATTCCATGGCGGCGGACTGCCAGTCTATCTCGGCCACGGGCTGCGGACGGGCAAAGCCATAGCCTTGGCCAAAGTCGCAATCGTGGGCCAGGAGAAAGGCTGCTTGTCTGGACGATTCAATTCCTTCGGCGACGACCTGCAAGCCGAGGTTATGCGCCAGGCCGATCACCGTGCGGGTGATGGCTACATCGTCGCGGTCGTCGGGAAGGCCACTGACGAAGCCTTGATCGATCTTCAGTTTATGCACGTTCATGCGTTTGAGGCGCAGCAACGATGAATAGCCCGTGCCGAAGTCGTCGATGGCCAGTTGTACACCGAGTGTGCGCAATCGCTGCAGCAGCTCCATGGCCGCATCAGGGTCCTGCATGACCGCGCTTTCCGTGATTTCCAGCTCCAGATACTTCGCGTCCAGGCCTGTATGCAAGAGGATTCCTGCAACGTCCCTGTCCAGTTCCGGGTTGCTGAACAGCCGGCTGGAAATGTTCACGGCGACGAAGCTCAATGACAGGCCGCTGCTCAACCATTTGTGCATCTGCCGGCAGCTCTGTTCCAGGACCCAGTAATCTATCGCGCCGATCAGGCCGCTTTCTTCGGCAATCGGAATGAAGGTGCCAGGGGGAATCAGGCCCTGCTCGGGATGCTGCCAGCGCACCAGAGCCTCGAGTCCGAAGATACGGCCGCTCTTGAGGTCGTAGATTGGTTGGTAATGCACGCGCAGCTCCTGCTGCTCCAGTGCCTGGCGCAAGGCCATGGCCAGCTCGACGCGATGTTGCGCCTGGCTGGTCAGCTCATGGCTGTAGAACGCATAGGTGGATCGCCCCATGCTCTTTGCCTTGAACAGTGCCGAGTCGGCGTTACGCATCAGTTGCTCGACGTTCTTCACCTCGTCGGGGTAGGGCACGATGCCGATGCTGGCGCTGCTGAACAGTTCGTGGTCGCTCAGACGGTAAGGCTGGCTGAGGGTGTCGAGAATTCGCAGGGCGAGCGCGGCGGCCTGATCGGTACTGCAGTGCTCACACAGCATGGCGAACTCGTCGCCGCCGACCCGAGCCAGCGTCATGCCATCCTGGAGATGCGTGACGAGGCGCGAGGTGACCGTCTGCAGCAACGCGTCACCGACACTGTGACCCAGGCTTTCGTTGATGTCCTTGAAGTGGTCCAGGTCGATCAGCAGCACCGCGCCGGTGCGTTTTCCGCTGCGGGCGCGGTCCAGCGCCTGTTTGGCTCGCTCGCTGAACAGCAGGCGGTTGGGCAGGCCGACGAGTGGATCGTAATGCGCCAGACGGTCGAGTTCTTCCCGGGAGCGTTTGAGGGCCGAGAGATCCGAGAACACTGCAACGTAATGGCTGATTTGGCCTTGCTCGTCTTGAATGGCACGCAGGTTTTGCCATTGCGGATATACCTCGCCGCTGCGGCGCCGATTCCAGATCTCGCCGCTCCAGATGCCATCCTTCTGCATCGTTTGCCACATGGTTTTATAGAACGCCGCGTCGTGTTTCCCTGAAGCGAGAAACTTAGGGGTCTTTCCAAGCACCTCATCGACTGCGTAACCGGTGATGCGGCTGAATGCTGGATTCACATGCACGATATGCTGCTGCGAATCGGTGACCAGAACGCCCTCCTGGGTGCTATCGAGCACTGCGGCTGCCTGGCGCAGGCTGCTTTCATCGGCGCGCCGTGCCAGCCGCTGGGCTGTGAGGCGGTTCTGGTAATGCTGGCCGAGCTTGTACATCAGCACGCTGGTCAGGGTGATGAAGCAGGCGTCCTTGGCAAACTGCCAGTGAACTGAACTGCTCTGTTCCTCCATCAGCCAGCGCAACAGCGGCTCGCTCAGCGAAACCCAGAGCAGCGCCAGTGCGGCATAAGCCAGGCACAGACGCAGGAGTGGCGTGGTCATTTCTTCAATCCGGACAGGTAATGCGTGAGCTGTTTTGTTGCGCTAGCGGAGGGAAGTGGCGCGCTTGCTCAGATCTGAGTGGCGCAATGCTAGCACAAATAGCCATTTGGCTCATGTGGATAAAAGCTCAAAGCCATGCAGGCCGCCAGGAAGGGCGAGTCGTTTGTAATCGACGCAGATAATCGTTGCCGCCCAGCTGACGTACCTGCTGTCGAATCCAGGCCGCGCGGCGGTTGATATGGGCGCTTGGCTGGCCAGCGCTCCATTCGCGCGGATTGGGCAGTACTGCCGCCAGGAAGCTTGCCTGTCTGGCTGACAGATACGGCGCGCCTATGTCGAAATGGTACTGCGCAGCGGCTTCGGCGCCAAAGATGCCAACGCCCCATTCCACGCTGTTGAGATATACCTCGAGGATCCGCTGTTTCGGCCAGAGCATCTCGATCAGAGCGGTGAACCAGACCTCGGCCCCCTTGCGTAGCCAGCTGCGGCCGGACCAAAGGAACAGGTTCTTGGCCACCTGCTGGCTCAGCGTGCTGGCGCCACGCAACGAGCCGCCCTGCTCGTTGTGCGCCAGGGCAGCGCGGATCGCTGCGACATCGAAGCCCCAGTGATTGGCAAATTTCTGGTCCTCGGCGGCGATCACGGCCATCTTCAGGTCGTCCGGCAGTTCACTCCAGGGCCGCCAGCTGCGCTGCAGGTCGATACTTTCGCCACTGCTCCAGGATTGCACCTTGCGCTCGATCATCAGCGCAGTAAACGGTGGTGGAACCCAGCGCAGCAGCAATACCAGCAGCGCCGAAAGCGCGACGAGCCAGAGCAGCAGTTTGAAGACAAGACGCAGCAGGGTTCGGAACATGTCGCTTGGTCTAGGGCGAAGAGAGCGGCATTATAGCGACCTTGTATGCGCTGACCGGAACCCCTAGATGATCCGTTCGTTTCTTTTGCTGGCCGCATTCTTCGGGCTGACCGGGGTGGGGCTCGGTGCCTTTGCCGCCCACGGCCTGCGCGCTAGTCTCGGCGCGGATTACCTTGCGGTGTTCCAGACCGGCGTGCATTACCAGTTGATCCATGCCTTGGCGTTGTTCGGTGTTGCCTTGCTTTCGCTGCACCAGCCGGCCTGGTTGCTGAAGGTTGCGGGCGGGCTGTTCGGCATCGGGATCGTGTTGTTCTCCGGCAGCCTGTACCTGTTGACCCTGACCGGTATCGGCAAGCTGGGGATCATCACGCCAGTGGGAGGCACGGCGTTTCTAGCCGGCTGGCTGTGCCTGGGGTTGGCCGCCTGGGGCTTTCGTCGCTAGGCGAAAAGGCTTTCTAGGAATGAACGGGGGCGGCCGCTGCCTTGGTCGACCGTCGGCTTCGGGCTAGAATGCGCACCCTCTTTCCGATGGTGCGAGCACTATGCACATTCAGTTGAACGGCGAGCGCTACGAGCTCCCGGATGGCCAGTCGGTGGCCGATCTGCTGCAGCGTCTGGAGCTTACCGGGCGCCGCCTGGCGGTCGAACTCAATCAGAATATCGTCCCACGCAGCCAGCACGCCACGACCCTGCTGGGTGAGGGCGACCAGATAGAGGTGGTGCATGCCATCGGCGGTGGCTAGCGCAACGCAAGAGACGTTCCTATTTCCGGTCACCGCTTCCTGCAGCGGTGCACTTCCAGTCATGCACGAGGACTCCCCATGAACCCTGCTCCGCTCGACAAACCCTTCACGCTGGCGGGTCGTACCTATCGCTCACGTCTGCTGGTGGGGACCGGTAAGTACAAGGATCTCGAGGAAACCCGCGTCGCCATCGAAGCGTCTGGCGCGGAGATCGTCACGGTCGCGGTGCGTCGGACCAACATCGGGCAGAACCCTGGCGAGCCCAACCTGCTGGACGTGATCTCACCGGAGCGCTACACCATTCTGCCGAACACCGCCGGTTGCTATGACGCCGAGCAGGCCGTGCGTACCTGTCGCCTGGCGCGAGAGCTGCTCGATGGTCACAAGCTGGTGAAGCTGGAAGTGCTGGCTGACCAGAAGACACTGTTTCCCAACGTCATCGAGACGCTCAAGGCCGCCGAAGTGCTGGTCAAGGACGGCTTCGACGTCATGGTGTACACCAGTGACGACCCGATCATCGCGCGCCAGTTGGCCGAGATGGGATGCATCGCCGTCATGCCGCTGGCCGGGCTTATCGGCACGGGTCTGGGCATTTGCAATCCGTACAACCTGCGCATCATCCTGGAGGAGGCCAAGGTGCCGGTGCTGGTGGATGCGGGTGTGGGCACCGCGTCTGACGCGACCATCGCCATGGAGTTGGGTTGTGAGGCGGTGTTGATGAACAGCGCCATCGCCCATGCGCAGCATCCGGTGCTGATGGCCGAGGCGATGAAATATGCCATCGAGGCTGGGCGCCTGGCCTATCTCGCCGGGCGTATGCCGAAGAAGCTGTATGCCAGCGCGTCATCGCCCCTCGACGGACTGATCCGCTAGTCCTGATCGCCGGTTCGTGCCGCACCGCCACTGCGCCGTGCGGCTTTTTTATTTTTATCTGCAGGTTCGTTCATGAGTGATATCGCCCCCCCGGCCGACGGCCAGCGCCGTCTGCGCACCATTAAGAGCTTCGTAATGCGCGCCGGGCGCATGACCGAAGGCCAGCAACGCGGTCTGGACCAGGGCTGGCCACGCTTCGGCCTGGAACTGGCCGACGGCTTGCGTGATTTCGACGAGGTCTTCGGTCGCCAGGCACCGCGCACCTTCGAAATCGGCTTTGGCATGGGGCACTCCACGCTAGAGATGGCTGCGGCAGCGCCCGAGCAGGATTTCATCGGTGTGGAAGTGCACACGCCCGGTGTCGGTGCGTTGCTGAACGGCCTTCTGTCAAAAAATCTGAGCAATGTACGCATCTACAGTTGCGACGCATTGGAAGTGCTGCGTGAGTGCGTGCCCGATGCCAGCCTGGACCGGGTTCTGCTGTTTTTCCCTGATCCCTGGCATAAGAGCCGCCACCACAAGCGGCGAATCGTTCAGCCGACCTTCGTCGAGCTGGTGCGGCAAAAACTGAAGATTGGCGGCGTGCTGCATATGGCGACCGATTGGCAGCCCTATGCCGAATACATGCTCGAGGTCATGAGCGTTGCGCCTGGGTACGTCAACCAGGCTGGCGAAGGTCGCTACGTGGAGCGACCCCAGGAGCGGCCGATCACCAAGTTCGAACGACGCGGTGAGCGCCTCGGCCATGGCGTCTGGGATCTGAAGTTCCAGCGCAACGCCTGATAGCGCCTCAGCGCCGCGGGGCGATCCACCAGGGGGCTATCTGGCCTCGATGCTCTGGACAACAACGGACCGATGTACGCCTTCAAAGCTAGGCTGAGTGCGAGGGACTTTCATTGGCGGCGTTGAGGCGGGGAGAAATTAATCAAGTCGTTTGATTGGGGCTGGTTTCACGCAGGAAAGTCTTGCCCTGGATCCGCCGGCCCTGCGCTCTGCGCAGGGTCCGCTCCTTGGATGGTGCTCTACCTCCCCCGCGACAATTGCACTCATTTCCAAGAAGATCCGTTGGGCATCGGCTGCCTCTATCAGGCACGGACAATCTTCCGGTCCATCAGGCTCTGCAAATCTGCATTCAACCAGAGCCAGGGCCAGCCTTGTGGCGGCCGGCAGTCCTCAGTTCCGATCAGCGATCACCCCGATGATGAACAGCACCAGAATCAACACCGGTGCCAGGGTGTAGTTGTTGAATTGCGCCAGCCCCTTGGCCAGCCAGGGACTCAGGTAAATGATGCCGAGCCCGTAGACGACCGCGCAGAAGATCACGAACAACAGCGTGCGCAGGACGAAGTTCAGGCCGCCGATGTTCTTCTGCACCCAGGCGTTGAGCGCCGGACCGAACAGCACGAACAGCGTTGCCATGATCGCCAGCGAAATATCGGAAAGGTGGCTGCGGCTCCAGCGCGACAGGGTGGCGATCAGGTCGAGTAGCAAATCCATGCGGGGTCCTATGGCAGAAACAATTGCAGCAAGTCGTTGAGAAAAAGCTGGCCCTTGGGCGTTGCAACCAGGCGCTGCGGGTCGGTTAGCAACAGGCCTCGGGCTTCTGCTTCGCGGCGGGCTTGGGCCAGTTGCTGCAGCGGCAGGCCGGTGCGCTGAGTGAACAACACTGTTGGCACGCCGTCGGTGAGGCGCAGCACATTCATCAGGAATTCGAAGGGTAGATCCTCTGGCAGCAGCAGCTTCTCCCCCGCGCGGAAGCGTTTGGCTGGGTCGAGGTAGTCCTTCGGTAGGCGGGTTTTCCAATGGCGACGGATCTGGCCGTCGGGTTGGCTCCACTTGCCATGGGCGCCTGCACCAAGCCCGAGAAAATCGCCGAAGGTCCAGTAGTTGAGATTGTGCCGCGCCTGCCGACCGGGCTGTGCGTAGGCCGAGGTTTCATACTGGCCATAACCCTGTTCGGCGAGCAGCGCCTGACCGGCTTCCTGAATATCCCACAGGCGGTCGTCTTCCGGCAGCTGCGGCGGTTTGTTCCAGAACTCTGTGTTGGGTTCGACCGTGAGCTGGTACCAGGACAGGTGCGTTGGGCCTTGATTGATGGCGGTGCGCAGGTCGCTCAGGGCATCGTCCAGGCTTTGGTCCGGCAGCCCGTGCATCAGGTCGAGGTTGAAATTGTCGAAGCCGGCAGCGCGGGCCATGTCAGCGGCGCGAATTGCTTCTTCGCCGTCATGGATACGGCCCAGGGCCTTCAGTTTGGCTGGCTGGAAGCTCTGTACGCCAATGGACAGGCGGTTGATGCCAAGGCTGCGATAGTCATGGAACTTGGCCTGCTCGAAGGTGCCGGGGTTGGCTTCCAGGGTGATTTCGATATCGTTCGTAAAACCCACATACTGCTGCAGACCTTCGAGAATCCGCCCCAGCGCCTGGGCGGAAAACAGGCTGGGGGTACCGCCGCCGAAGAAGATCGAGCTCAGTGGCCTGCCTTGGACCTGCTCCAGATCGCATTGCAGATCATTGAGCAACGCTTTGACATAGGCCTCTTCCGGTAGTTGAGGCCCGGCTGCATGGGAGTTGAAGTCACAGTAAGGACACTTGCGTACGCACCAAGGGATATGGATGTACGCGGCCAGCGGTGGCATCACCAAGTGGGAGGCCGAGCCGTCTTCGCTTGCAGTGTGCAGCTTGCGGCTTGCCGTGTTCATATTCCCAGCCGTGCCTTGAGCAGCGCCATGGCCCGGGCGCGGTGGCTGAGCTGGTTCTTGTCTGCGGGTATCAGTTCGGCGCTGGAACACCCGCGTTCGGGCACCCAGAACAGCGGGTCGTAGCCAAAGCCCTGCTCGCCGCGCGGAGCGTGCAGGATGCGCCCGTGCCAGAGGCCCTCGCAGATGATCGGCAAGGGATCATCCGCATGGCGCACCAGCGCCAGAGCGCAGACAAATTGTGCGCCGCGCTCGGCGTCGGGTATGTCCTGAAGCATGCGCAGCAGCTTGGCATTGTTTGCCGCGTCGCCCTGGCCGTCGGCATAGCGCGCCGAGTAGATGCCCGGCGCGCCGCCCAGATGATCGACCGCCAGCCCGGAATCGTCGGCCAGTGCCGGCAGGCCGGACACACGTGCGGCGTTGCGAGCCTTGAGGATGGCGTTCTCGATGAACGAAAGGCCGGTCTCTTCCGGTTCTACGGTGCTGAACTCGCCTACCGAGCGCAGGCGCACGGCGTCGCCTAGCATGGCCTGCAATTCCTTGAGCTTGCCAGCGTTGTGGCTGGCCAATACCAGTTCATTGAAGAGCATCATTCGTCCGGGAAGAATTCTTGGGTGAAGTTGAAACTGATCGGTTGTTCGCCTATGGGTTGAACGTTCAGGTAGAAACGGAGCGTCTCACGAGACTCGAAGGGGAACTGAGCCAGGTAGTAGATGGCGTCTTCGCCTTCCTTGAGCTGCTTGAACGTCAGCGGTCGCTCCTGGCCCAGGAGATTCTTGACCGTGCCGCTGACTAGCGCCACGGTAGGTTTACCGGCCTTGAGCACCGAGACATTGACCACGCCCAGCGTTTTGCTGCGTACCAGGCCGGCCGCGGCGGCGATGTCCGGCTGCAGGAAGCCCGAGTTGAAGGCGATGTAATGCACGTCGTAGTCGCCGAAGCTGTGCTTACGCTCGGCCCAGGCGGGCAGCGCCAACAGCAGCGCCAACAAGCAGATCAGACTGCGTTTCATGGTTTACCTCCCTCAATGAAGCGGATCATCTGTTCGGTCCGGTAACGCGGTAGATACCGATTTCGCCGATCAGGTTTGGCCATAGGCGGCTGCCCCAGCCATGCTTGTGGTGGCGGTCGACGGCGAGCCGCTCGAGTACTCGTGCGCCGCGCTCCTGACACAGCCGCTCGAAATCCTCGAACGTGCAGAAATGAATGTTAGGCGTGTTGTACCAGGTATACGGCAGAAATTCAGAGACCGGCATGCGCCCCTTGCTGGCCAGATACCAGCGGCAGCGCCAGTGGCCGAAATTGGGGAAGGTAATGATGCATTCACGGCCGACCCGCAGCATTTCCTTCATCAGCAGATCGGGGTAATGGACGGCTTGTAGTGCCTGGGTCATGACCACCATGTCGAAGCTGTCGCTGGCGAAGTTGCCGAGCCCCTTATCCAGGTCCTGCTCGATGACGTTGATGCCCTTTTCGACGCAGGAGGCGATATTTTCCGGGTCGATTTCCAGGCCATAGCCGCTGACCTGCTTGTGGTCGCGCAGCCAGGCCAGCAACTCGCCGTTGCCGCAACCCAGGTCAAGTACCCGGCTGCCGGCGGGGATCCAGTCTTGGATGATTTCCAGATCGGCGCGCATGTCGGTTCCTTATACGGCGATGCGGTTCATGTAACCGCGGAAGGCTTGCAGGTAGCGAGGGATCGGAATCAGGAAGGCATCATGGCCTTGCGGGGCGTCGATCTCCAGGTAACAGACATTCTTGCGGGCGGCTATCAGCGCGTTGACGATTTCCAGTGACCGCTCCGGCGAGAAGCGCCAATCGGTGGTGAAGGACATCACGCAGAAGTCGGCCTTGGCGCTCGCCAGCGTCGCGGCAAGATCATCGTTGTGGTTGGCGGCCGGGTCGAAGTAATCGAGCGCCTTGGTCATCAGCAGGTAGGTATTGGCATCGAAGCGTCCGGAAAACTCTTCGCCTTGATAGCGCAGGTAGCTTTCAACTTGGAATTCCACGCTGTTGAAGTCGTAGTTGAGTTTCTCACTCTTCAGCCCGCGGCCGAACTTCGTACCCATGGCATCATCGGACAGGTAGGTGATGTGCCCGACCATGCGCGCCAACATCAGCCCACGTTTGGGGATCACGCCCTGTTCCTGAAAGTGACCGCCGTGAAATTCGGGGTCGCTGAGGATCGCCTGGCGTGCCACCTCGTTGAAGGCGATGTTCTGCGCAGAAAGCTTGGGCGCCGAGGCGATCGCCACGCAGTGCCGAATCCGCTCGGGGTAGCTGATGGTCCACTGTAGCGCCTGCATGCCGCCCAGGCTGCCGCCCACTACCGCCGCCCACTGGTCGATGCCCAGGACATCGGCCAGGCGAGCCTGGCTGTGCACCCAGTCTTCCACTGTCACTACCGGGAAATCTGCACCGTAGGGCTTGCCAGAGGCCGGGTTCTGGCTGCTAGGCCCCGTCGAGCCGTTGCAACCACCGAGGTTATTCAGGCTGACGACAAAGAAGCGATTGGTATCAATGGCCTTGCCGGGGCCAATGCAGGCGTCCCACCAGCCGGGCTTGCGCTCGTCCAGGCTGTTAAAGCCCGCAGCATGATGATGGCCGGAGAGGGCGTGGCAGATCAGCACGGCATTGCTGCGCGTGCTGTTGAGCACGCCGTAGGTTTCGTAGATCAGCTGGTAATCGGCCAAAGTGCGGCCGCAAGCGAGCACCAGGGGTTCGGCGAAATGCGCGATCTGGGGGCTCACCAGGCCAACGGAATCGGCTGGTATGTCAGTGGGCATCGAGCCTGGCTCTTGCGAAAAGAAGCGGCAAAGTCTAAAGCTTCAGGCGACTCAATTCATCTGTTGAATGCGCCCGCCCGCTTTCAACCGTTACCGGCATTGCTGAGCGCCACTACCTTGCCCTTGCGGCGGATCGGTGCCGGACGCCGCAAGGCACGTAACATTTCACCCGCTTGTGCCAGCTGCTGTTCCAGCTCGTGGCCGTAGCGAGCCAGCAACTCGACGCGCTGAGCGTTCTGCTGGCTTTCGCGGCTCAGGCCTTTAAGGCGCTGCATGTGGGATTCCAGTTGCTGTTTATTCTCTAGCGCGTGCTGCACAAGCGGCATCAAGGCATCATCAGACCACTGTTCGGCTTCCAGGCGCAGGCGCTGATGCAGGCTGATCACCTCCTGCACGAGGGTGGCGAAGAAGCGTCGGGTGAGGGTGCGCTGCTCGGTTAGGAGGGTCTTGAGCTGCAGGCGGAACTGATCGGCCTTGCGTTCCAGCTGCTTGAGCTCCTGCTGATACGGCAGGAGACGAAACGTTGGGGTATCCACGGCCTGCAGCGGATTTTCCTCGTTATGCCGATGGTAAATGGCGGCCACTATCTTGTTGGCCATATTCGCCTCGTTTTCCAGCTGGCCAAGGTCCTGTTCCACCGCGCGGAAGAAATGCAGGATGCTGAGGTTGATGCCCAGGGTGGTCAAGCTACCAGTCAGGCTGCGGCGCAGGCGTGCCAGGTGTTCCTCCAGGCGCTCTACGCGAATGGCTTCACGCAATAGCGCGCCTTGGCGCTGTAACAGGCGCTGGTTGGTCTTCAGATGGAGCAGGCGCTTGTGATGCTGATTGTGGTCATGGCGAGTGCGCGCGGTCAGCTCAAGTAGCGTCTGCCCGCTGTCGTCGCGACGACCTGCCAGCAGCGTGCCTTGCTCGTTAACCTTCTCCAGACGCTGGCCGATGATCTTCTGGCTGTTGTGCAGCAGCGCTATCACCTGGCTCAGCACCTGCTGTTCGATCAGCTGCTCCTTCTGCAGCAGAATGCGTTCGCACAGCAGCTTTTCCAAGCTGTCTAGCTGGCTGCGCTCCAGGAGCACCTGATCGCCTCGGATCTTGGCCAAGAGCGCCTGCTTGGCCGATAGCGGCAGCACGTCCTGGCTGTCGATGCCCAACTGCTGCGCGGTAAGGGCCCGCATCCGGGTGATGGCCTCCTGCACGAAGGCCTCACCGGCGACGTCTTCCCAGAGCACGTCGATCTTGTTCAGTACGGCGAACAGACTGCTTCTACCGTCGTCTTGAAGCTGCCGAATATGCTGTTGCCAGATTTCCATATCGCTGGCGGTGACCCCGGTATCGGCCGAAAGCAGGAAGACGATCGCCTGCGCGCTGGGCAGCATCGAAAGGGTGAGTTCCGGCTCGCTGCCCAGCGCGTTAAGGCCCGGTGTATCGAGAATGCGTAGCCCCTGGCGAAGCAGGGGGTGGTCGAAGTTGACCATGGCGTGCCGCCACGCCGGCACTCGGACCTCGCCCGCACTTTCCGCTTCTTCCAGTGCGTTCGGGTCGAACCCCAGCTCAATTGCCAGCTCGATGGGTACCGACTTGGTCATGACCACCTGGCTGAGGGCCTCGAACATGCTGTCAGGGTCACTGGTGTTCAGCTGCAAGTGCAACCAATGCCGCGGGGTGCGCTTGAGCTGCGCGATACTGGCGTCTTCCAAACGGGTTTCGATCGGCAGCAGGCGAAGGTACGAGCGTTCGGCGCGTGAATCGAAGAAGAGCTCGGTCGGGCACATGGTGGTGCGCCCGGCGCGCGACGGCAGGATGCGTTGGCCGTAGTCGGAGAAGAACAGGCTGTTGATCAGCTCGGTCTTCCCGCGGGAAAACTCGCCGACGAAGGCTATTGTGATGTGGTCTGAGCGCAGCAGTTTCAGAGCGCGATCCAGGCGTGCATCTACTGCCTCGGAGTTGAGCTTGTTATGCGTAAGCCAGCTGCGATAACGCGTGGTCTCGCGAACCAGGTCGCGCTTCCAGGCGACATAGGCATCCACCTGCCGTTCGAGTCGTTCCATGCTCATCCTTGTCCATCTTGATAAATGCTGCTTTATCCGTGCCGCCGCTTCCGTGGTCAATGCTCGCCGGCCCGGTTACCGCTCGGCGGCCCGGAGAAGGGCGCCGGCGGTTGGTTCGCGTCAGATCAGTGATCGCAGGATGTTAGGCATGTGCGTCATCACTGCCAGATTATTGACGACCAGCATGTCCAGCAGCTTGATCGCCAGAAACGCGAATATTGGCGAGATGTCCAGACCGCCAAGATTCGGCAGCAGGCGGCGGAAGGGGGCCAGGACCGGCTCGCAGAGTTGACCGACCAACTGAGCGCCGGGGTTGTGGCTACCCGGTGCGACCCAGGACAGGATCACGCTAATGATCAGCGCATAGAAGAAGATGTTCAGGAACAATCCGGTGATACCGATGATTGCCCAGATCAACAGCTGCAGAAGGTTGCCGATGCTACCGTAGGCGATCATCAGAATTGCCGCCATGAGCAGCATCTGCAACAGTAGCGCCAGTACCAGCGAGGACAGATCCAGGCCGCCAACACTCGGGATAAGTCGGCGCAGCGGGCGCAGCAGCGGGTGAGTGGCACGTACGATGAACTGGCTCAGCGGATTGTAGAAGTCAGCCCGGACCAACTGCAGGATGAAGCGCATCAGCACAATGAGCAGGTAGAGGCTGCCAAGCGTCTGAATGATCAGCAGCAGGGCTTGCGAAAGTTGGGTCATGGAGGCTCCTTATTTGCCCAGTTGTGCGGCGAGTTCAGCCGAGCGCTGCGCCGCGGCATTTATCGCGTGCTGCACCAGCGATTCGAATCCGCCCGCCTGGAAGGCTTTGATTGCCGCTTCGGTGGTTCCGTTCGGCGAGGTGACACGACGGCGTAATTCAGCGGCCCCGACATCGCTTTCGCACGCCATGCGCGCGGCGCCCAGCGCGGTCTGAAGGGTCAGTCGTGAGGCGGTTTCGCGGGGCAGGCCGAGTTGTTCGCCAGCGGAGATCATGGCCTCGATCAGCAGGAAGAAATAGGCTGGGCCGCTGCCCGATACGGCAGTGACGGCATCGATCAGCTGCTCCTCTTCCAGCCATAGCGCCAGACCGACCGCCGATAACAGCTGTTCGGCATGGGTCTTCTGCTCGGCACTGACTCGGGCGTTGGCGTAGAGGCCGCTGGCTCCCTGGCCCAGCAGCGAAGGCGTGTTGGGCATGCAACGCACAATGGCCCGTGGCTGCGGGCCGAGCCAGTTCTGCAGACTTTCACTGCTAATGCCGGCAGCAATGGAGACGATCAGCGGAGCGTGCTCGAGGTGCTGAGACAGCTCACGGCAAACGGCCTGCATAATCTGTGGCTTGACCGCCAGCACTATTACATCGGCGCCAGCCACTGCCTCGGCATTGCTGGCGAAGGTCTGGATGCCGTGCTCGGCGCTGAGCTTGTTGCGCTGTTCTTCGCCGGGGTCGCTGGCGCAGATGGAGTTGGCCGGCGTGCCTTGGGCGCGCAACCCGCCGATCAGACTGGCGGCCATGTTGCCGCCGCCGATGAAGGCGATTCGGGGAGTGCTCATGGGTGGTTCCTTTTGGTCATGCGCTGGGGCCCGTGTCAGGCTGCGATGAAGACGGACGAGCGCCGAACAGGGCCGTGCCGATGCGGACCCAGGTCGCGCCTTCGGCAATGGCGGCCTCCAGATCCTGACTCATACCCATGGAAAGGGTGTCGAGATCGAGATTGAGCCCTTGCTGCAACTGACGCAAGCGTGCAAATGAGGCGTGCTGCTCAGCAGGATCAACGGCCGGCTCAGGAATGGCCATTAGCCCGCGCAAACGCAGGTTAGGCAGTGCAGCGATGGCATGTGCGAGCGCCGTCACTTCCTCAGGTTCGCAGCCGGACTTGCTGGCTTCACCGCTGACGTTGACCTGCAGGCAGACGTTCAGCGGTGGCAGCTCGGTGGGGCGTTGTTCCGACAGGCGCTGGGCAATCTTCAGCCGGTCCACTGAATGGACCCAGTCGAAATTCGCGGCGATCGCCTTGGTCTTGTTCGATTGGATGGGACCGATGAAATGCCAGACTAGCGGCAGGTCGGCGAGTTGGGCCTGTTTCTCGAGGGCTTCCTGCAGATAATTCTCACCAAAATCGGTAAGTCCGGCTCGGTTGGCTTCGCGAATGGCCTCGGCCGGTTGCGTCTTGCTTACAGCGAGCAGCCCGACTGAGGTCGGATCGCGCTCCGCAGCTTGCGCCGCCTCACGGATGCGCGCTGCGACCTTTGCAATATTGTTCGCTATCGTGGACATTTACCTGCGCCCGCACCTTAGGGTCTGCGCGGCATTCTACCTGCTTGCTTGTAATTGGGGAGTCCCATGGATATCACAGAACTGCTGGCCTTCAGTGCCAAGCAGGGTGCGTCGGACCTGCATCTTTCTTCCGGCCTGCCGCCAATGATCCGCGTCGACGGTGACGTGCGGCGCATCAACCTGCCGGCTATGGATCACAAGCAGGTGCATGCGCTGATCTACGACATCATGAACGACAAGCAACGTAAGGATTTCGAGGAGTTTCTCGAGACCGACTTTTCGTTCGAAGTGCCTGGTGTGGCACGTTTCCGGGTCAACGCCTTCAATCAGAACCGTGGTGCCGGTGCGGTATTCCGGACCATTCCGTCCAAAGTGCTGACCATGGAAGACCTCGGCATGGGCGAGGTCTTTCGCAAAATCACCGACGTGCCGCGCGGCCTGGTGTTGGTCACCGGTCCAACCGGTTCGGGTAAGTCGACCACCCTGGCGGCGATGCTCGATTACTTGAACAACACCAAGTATCAACACATCCTCACCATTGAAGACCCGATCGAATTCGTTCACGAGTCGAAGAAATGCCTGGTCAACCAGCGCGAGGTGCATCGCGATACCCTGGGCTTCTCCGAAGCATTGCGCTCGGCACTGCGGGAGGACCCGGACATCATCTTGGTAGGTGAAATGCGCGACCTGGAAACCATCCGTCTGGCGTTGACTGCCGCGGAAACCGGCCATTTGGTATTCGGCACCCTGCACACCACCTCCGCAGCCAAGACCATCGACCGGGTGGTGGATGTATTCCCCGCCGAAGAGAAGTCCATGGTTCGCTCGATGCTCTCCGAATCGCTGCAGGCGGTTATTTCCCAGACGCTGCTGAAAAAGGTAGGTGGCGGTCGGGTGGCGGCGCACGAAATCATGATCGGCACCCCTGCAATCCGTAACCTGATCCGCGAAGACAAGGTGGCGCAAATGTATTCCTCGATCCAGACCGGCGGATCGCTGGGTATGCAGACGCTGGATTCGTGCCTCAAGGGTCTGCTCGCCAAGGGGCTGATCTCACGGGACAGTGCCAAGGAAAAAGCCAAACAGCCGGAAAACTTCTGAGCCAGCTCGAGCGGAGCCGGGTTGTCAGCCGGATGCTTGTCCACCGCTTATAACTGTTTCTTCGCTTGTTTTACCTCGCGCGCCTATCGCTCGCGAGGCTATGAACAGGTCCTGACAATCAAGGGGCGCCGCCTGCTGCGGCTGTTTTCAAGACTGCGAGTAAGACGATGGAATTCGAGAAACTGTTGCGCCTGATGGTAGAAAAAGGCGGTTCTGACCTGTTCATTACCGCAGGCGTGCCGCCGTCGATGAAGGTCAATGGCAAGATCCTGCCGGTGAACAAGACGCCCATGTCGCCGGAAATGACCCGCGAGACTGTGCATGGCGTGATGAACGAGCAGCAGCGGCGCGAGTTCACCGAGAACCATGAATGCAACTTCGCCATCAGCGCCCGTGGCATTGGCCGCTTTCGCGTCAGCGCCTTCTATCAGCGCAACCTGGCGGGAATGGTGCTGCGTCGCATCGAGACCAATATCCCAACGCTGGAAGATCTCAAACTGCCTGATGTGCTGAAAAAGCTGGCCCTGACCAAGCGCGGCCTGGTGCTCTTCGTCGGTGCCACCGGTACGGGTAAGTCCACTTCGCTGGCGGCAATGATCGGCTATCGCAACAAGAATTCCAGTGGTCACATCATTTCCATTGAAGACCCCATCGAGTTTATCCATCAGCATCAGAGCTGTATCGTCACGCAACGCGAGGTCGGCATCGATACCGACTCCTTCGAGGTCGCATTGAAGAACACGTTGCGCCAGGCGCCAGACGTGATACTGATCGGTGAGGTGCGTACCCGCGAGACCATGGATCACGCGGTGGCCTTCGCCGAAACTGGCCACCTGTGCCTAGCCACGCTGCATGCGAACAACGCCAACCAGGCCCTGGATCGGATCATCAACTTCTTCCCTTCGGACCGTCACAATCAGGTGTGGATGGACCTGTCCCTCAACCTCAAGGCCATCGTCGCCCAGCAGCTGGTGCCGACCCCGGATGGCAAGGGGCGTCGTGCGGTCATCGAGGTGCTGATCAATACGCCGCTGGCCGCAGACCTGATCCGCAAAGGCGAGGTGCATGAGCTCAAGGGGCTGATGAAGCGCTCGACTGACCTTGGCATGCAAACTTTCGATCAGGCGCTGTACAACCTCTATGTGCAGGGTGAGATCACCTACGAGGACGCCCTGCTCCATGCCGATTCCTCCAACGACCTGCGTCTGATGATCAAGCTGGGTTCGGAAGCTGATGCCGATCACCTCACCAGTGCCTCCCAGGGCCTGACCTTGGAAATCAGCGACGAAGATCCGGGGCGCAGCTTCCGCTAATCGTGCTGGCGTGCCGGTGCGAAGCTTTTGCCCGACGGATTGCCGATGCGTTCGGCCTGGCTATTATGCTCGGCTCGGCTCGGTCGGGAATCGCCAACTGTGCAATCAATGGGTCTTCCGACAGGTCTGCCGGCAGCGTACCGCCAGGTTGTCCTGCATTACCGAACGGTTGAGTCCGTCCGGGTTGAGGGTTGCGCTGATGGTGCGATCATCAGAGGGCTCGGCACCTACATCGTCTGGGTGCTCCGGCCAGCAGCGGCGAAGCGCGGCGCTCGGGTATGTGCCTGATATTCGATTCGCCCTCACGGACTGAGCTCATGGCCCGTTAGAGATGGACCGCTTCTCCGGCGCGGCAGGCTGCTTCGGTAGGCGTCCGATATTGACGCAGGAGTGATCGGCTTAGCGGTCGGCCTCGGCGCTTCAGCAGCGGTTCAGCCGCTCGAGGGCGTAGTCGGTCGAGAGGATGATCCCTGGGCGAGCAACCGCCCGCCGATGCAGTTGCGATGCTGCATCAGCGCCTCCTCCGTGTGAAACGCGCAAGGTATGTCGCTGGACGACACGCACGCAGGCCGCTTAATTCGGCGCCTCCGCGTGAAAGAGGTGCGAGTGGGATGAATCAGATAAGCTCACATGAATGCTCGTGAAGTTTTCAACGGGCTTGTAACCAGGCAGTGAGGTTTCCCATGCAGCAGAACACACATAGCACGCTGGTCGGCTATCTCCTTTGGATTTTTGGCTTTCTGGGCTCCCACCGGTTCTATTACGGGAAACCCGTGACTGGCACCATCTGGTTCTTCACCCTTGGCCTGTTCTTCGTTGGCTGGATCGTCGATCTGTTTCTGATTCCATCGATGGATCGCGAGGCTGACATGCGCTTCCAGCCGGGCCCGATCGACTATACGGTGGCCTGGATCCTGCTGACCTTCCTCGGGGTGTTCGGCGTGCACCGGATGTACCAAGGGAAGTGGATCACCGGTCTGCTCTACCTGTGCACCGGCGGGCTGTTCTTCATCGGCGTGCTTTACGATTTCTGGACGCTGAACGAGCAGGTGTCGGTGCGCAACGCCGAACTGAGCCGGTAACAATGCTGGAGGCCGGACGAAGAAGTCGAAGCCTCCGTCGTCAAGCCTGATAACTGATCCTGCCTTCGACGAGGGTATAGCGCACAGCGCTCGGCAGACGATGCCCGATGAACGGGCAGTTGCGACCTTTTGAATGCCAGGTCTCGCCAACAATAGTCGAGCGCTTGGGATCGAACAGCACGATGTCTGCCGGCAGCTCTTCGGCCAGACGGCCTGCCGGAAGCTGCAGGGCGGCGGCTGGGCCGCTACTAAGGCGCGCAAGAAGCGTTGGTAGATCGAGCAGCCCGTCCTCGACCAGGGTCATGGCCAGCGGCAGGAGAATCTCCGCGCTGCTGATCCCGGGCTCCGTCTCCGCGAAGGGTGCGAGCTTGGCATCCACTTCGTGCGGTTGGTGGTGGCTGGAGATCGCTGAGATCACGCCGCTCTTCACCGCTTCGCGTAAACCGTCGCGGTCGGTTGCGCTACGCAGCGGCGGTTGTACGTGATAGAGACTGGAAAAACCATGTAACGCTTCGTCCGTAAGGATCAGCTGGTACATCGCCACGTCTGCAGTAACCGGTAGACCGCGTGCTTGTGCCTCGGCAATCATCCGCGCCCCGCGCGCGGAGGTCAGTTGGCTGAAGTGTGCACGTACGCCGGACTGCTCCACCAGCAGCAGGTCACGCGCCAGGGCGACGGTTTCTGCTGTTTCGGGAATGCCAGCCAGGCCGAGGAAGGCTGCGGCGGGACCTTCGTGGGCAATCCCGCCTTCGGCTAGGTCTCGGTCCTGCGGATGGATGACCACGGTGAGGTCGAAGGTAGCGGCATACTCCAGTGCACGCCGCAGGCTGCGATGATCAGCAAAGTTCGCCAGCCCGTTGCCAAACGCCACGCAGCCAGCCTGGCGCAGGGCCATCAATTCAGAGAGCTGCTCGCCGGCCAGGCCGCGGGTCAGCGCACCGATGGGAAAGACCTTGGCATGGCCCGATTCGCGGGCGCGATCGAGAATCAGGTCGGCAACAGCTGGCGTATCCAGCACCGGTTTGGTTTGCGGTGGGCAGCACAGGCTGGTGATGCCACCCACAGTCGCCGCCAGGGTTTCGCTGCTGATGCTGCCCTTGCGGCTGTAACCAGGCTCACGCAGGGCGACCGAGAGGTCGACGAGGCCAGGCGCAGCTATGAGCCCCTGCGCCTGGATGGTCTGGCGTGCGGCGAAGCCCGCCGGTGCTTTACCGATGGCAACGATCTTACCGTCGGCGCAATAGATATCGGTGACTTCGTCGCGGCCGCTGGAGGGGTCGATCAGGCGTGCGCCGAGGATTTGAATGGGCATCAGTTCTGCTCCTTGGCGGCGTGTTCGCTTTCAAGCTGGCGCTGAGCGGTCTGGCCGCTCATGGTCATGGCGAGCACCGCCATGCGCACCGCAATGCCGTAGGTCACCTGATTGAGAATCACTGACTGCGGGCCGTCGGCCACGGCCGATTCGATTTCCACACCGCGATTGATCGGCCCCGGGTGCATGACGATGGCATCCGGCTTGGCCAGTGCCATACGCTGGGTGGTAAGACCATAGAGGCGGTAGAACTCGCCCTCGCTGGGTAGCAGGCCGCCCTGCATGCGCTCGCGTTGCAGGCGCAGCATGATCACTACGTCGACGTCACGCAGTCCTTCGTTCATGTCGTGGTAAACGCTTACCCCGTACTGCTCCAGGCCAACCGGAAGCAACGTCTTCGGCCCGATCACGCGAATGTCCGGGCACCCCAGGGTCTTGAGCGCCAGCATGTTCGAGCGCGCCACCCGTGAATGCAGGATGTCGCCGACGATCGCCACTGAAAGCTTCTGAAAGTCGCCTTTATGGCGGCGAATCGTAAGCATGTCGAGCATGCCCTGCGTGGGGTGCGCGTGACGGCCGTCGCCACCGTTAATCACGGCCACGCCCGGACATACGTACTCGGCGATAAAGTGCGCAGCACCCGAATCGGCATGGCGCACCACGAACATATCCGCCGCCATGGCTTCAAGGTTGCGCAGCGTGTCGGTGAGGGTTTCGCCCTTACTGGTCGATGAGGTGGATACGTTTAAAGTGATGACGTCCGCCGAAAGCCGCTTGGCCGCCAGTTCGAAGGTGGTACGGGTGCGGGTCGAGTTCTCGAAGAACACGTTGCACACTGTCATGCCACGCAGCAACGGTACCTTCTTCACCGCCCTTGCGCCCACTTCGAGAAAGGAATCGGCGGTGTCGAGGAGTTCGGTCAGCAGTTCGCGGGACAATCCATCCAGAGACAGAAAGTGGCGCAACTGGCCGATGTCATTCAGCTGTAGCGGGCGCTTTGCGTCGGTTAGCGTCATCGCAGTTCTCAATTGGCGGCGGGGGCGAGGGTCTGGTATTCGAGGCCGAGCGGCTCAGGGCCGAGTAATTTTACCCGCTGCTCGGGCGGTAACGACAGTGTGGCGCCAACCACGTCCGGGCGGATGGGCAGTTCGCGCGCATTGAGATCCAGCAGACAAACCAGGGTGACGCTGGCTGGTCGGCCATAATCGAAAAGTTCGTTGAGCGCCGCTCGAACGGTGCGTCCACTCATCAGCACATCGTCAATCAGCACCAGATGCTGGCCCTCCACCTCGAACGGCAGCTGCGAAGGGCGTACTTGGGGATGAAGTCCGTTCTGTGTGAAATCGTCACGGTAGAAGGACACGTCCAGGATGCCGAGCGCTTCGTTCTGGTCGCGAGCTTTTAGCAGGGCTTGGGCGACCCAGACACCCCCGGTGCGGATGCCTATGAAGCAGGGGTCGCTGATGCCGTGGGCGGCCAGATGTGAATCCAACGCAGCGGCCATTTCTGGAAGCAGCTTTTCGGGATTAGGCAGGGTCATTATTTTTCTCCTTGAGCCGCTAGGCGGTTAGCTGCGCCGTCAGCCAGCCTTCCAATAAAAGCGCCGCAGCTAGAGCATCCACCGGGCGTTCGCGATAACCGTCCGACTGGCCTTGGCGAAGGCGCTGCCCCTTGGCTTCGTATGTCGTCAGGCGCTCATCATGTGTGTGCACCGGCAGGTTGAAGCGGCCGTTGAGGCGGCGGGCGAACTTCTCCGCTCGCGCACTCATTTCGCTGGCGCTGCCATCCATGTTCAGTGGCAGTCCGACCACCAGCGCATCGGGCTGCCACTCGCGCAGCAGCGCCTCGATTTGCGTCCAGTCCGGTACGCCATCCCTCGCCTTCAGCGTGCAAAGTTCGCGCGCCTGGCCGGTGATCATCTGCCCTACTGCAACGCCGATCTGTCGGGTGCCGTAGTCGAAACCGAGCAACAGGCGCGGTGCGTTCATGCGTGACCGACCTGGCTGCTGAGTTGACTGAGTTGTATGCCCAGCGAGGCCGCAGCCGCATCCAGGCGCTGATCGTGCGGCAGGTCGAAAAGAATCTTAGGCTGCGCGGGACAGCTTAGCCAGGCGTTTTCGGCGAGCTCTGCTTCGAGCTGACCGGCCTCCCAGCCCGCATAGCCGAGCGCAATGAAATACCGCTCCGGGCCTTGACCGTCGGCAATCGCAAACAGCACGTCCTGGGATGTAGTCATCCCCAGCGGTCCAAGCCCCAGGGTCGCCTGGAAATGCTGGTCGGCCGGGTGCAGCACGAAGCCCCGGTCGGTTTGTACGGGGCCCCCGGCATAGATGGGCACATGCTGATATGGCGGCATGGCTGGCGCATCGGGGCGAAGCTGCTCGATGATGTCGGCCAGGGTCAGTCCGCTCGGGCGGTTAACTACCAAGCCCATGGCGCCTTCCTGGTTGTGTTCGACCAGGTAGATCAGCGCCTGGGCGAAACGTGGATCGGCCATGTGCGGCATGGCAATCAGAAAGTGGTGCTTGAGATGCGCGGTCGTGGAGATCTTCATGCGGCTAGTTTCATGGTTCGACGCGACTGCTTCAAGCTGCTCGTGAGAAATCCGTGGCGCCTCAGGATGGCCGGCGCGAAAAGATGGTGGGCACTGTTAATCTAGGGAGCCGATCAGTAGCCCTGGCCCAGCACTTTTGGCTTATTGGCTCGACAGCGTGTCGCCGCGCTCGAAGCGCCAGGTGCGGATGATTTCGACTTGGTCGTACTTCTGTGCCAGCTCGCCGCTGAACGGAGCAAAGGGTGCGGCGAGCCTGACGATGCGCATCGCCGCCTCGTCGAGTACGGGGCGGCCGGATGACTCAAGAACGCGAAGTTCTTCTACGGTGCCGTCGTTCTTGATGACGACCAGCATGCGCAGGCTGCCATAGATGCGCTGACGTCGGGCTTCGTCAGGATAATTGAGGTTGCCGATGCGCTCGACCTTCTTGCGCCATTCATCACGGTACCAGGCGCTGATATCGCGCATGGTCGCTGCCGTGTTCTGACGGCTGACGCGGGGTCGCTTGGCATATTCCTGGCGATCCTTGGAAATCTGCGCTTCGAGGCTGGCGATCTCCGCGCTCAGCTGCGAACTGTCGAAAACCGGCGCTGGCTGCGTTTGCGGCTGTGGTTTGTTCTTTTGCGGCTTGTCGGGCGTTTTGTCTGGTTGCGGTGTGCGTGTCGCAACGGCAGTTTTCGGCTTCTCGACGGGGTTGCTGGGGGGTGGAGAGGCGGCGGGTGTCACCTTGCGAATCTGGGTGTCCTGGAAGGGGGCCTGCTCGGTGGTTTTCGGCGCAGCCTTGTGCTCCAGTGTTCCACTGCCTTGCTGGTTGTCCTGGGCGATAAAGTCCGCTTCCTTGGGCTTTTCATCGCTCTTGAAGGTGGAAAGCGTGATTTCGAGTGTCTTGCTGAGCTGGCTCGGCTCGGTCAGCGTAAAGCCGATGCCGAGGATCAGGGCGACATGCAGCACAGCGGCGATGAAGAGCGTGAAGCCCAGCCGGTCCGCCGGGCGGACGCCAGGTTTGGCGGAAATAGAGGGGCGGGTAGCAGCGTTCATCGGATTACGGGTCGGTTCGGAATTCTCGCAGTCTGCCGGCTTTGCGCTTCAGGTCGCAAGCGACGAGCTCAAAGCTGTTAGCTGAGTCATAAAAGCAGCTCCAGGCACAGAGCCTGAAGCCGCCCGGAAGTTAAGACCCTTGCTGCGTGAGCTTTTCGGCGATCGCGTCCATCAGGCGATCGCCGATGCGGGTATCGAACGCGTTATCTATCTCGCGAATGCAGGTTGGGCTGGTGATGTTGATTTCGGTGAGGTAGTCGCCGATTACGTCCAGCCCTACAAACAGCAGCCCGCGCTTGCGCAATTCCGGCCCTACGATGGATGCGATTTCCCTGTCGCGTGCGGACAACGGCTGCGCCACGCCGCGCCCGCCAGCCGCCAGGTTGCCGCGAGTTTCGCCAGCGGCAGGAATGCGCGCCAGGCAGTAAGGAATCGGCTCGCCGTCTATCATCAGGATGCGCTTATCGCCATCCTTGATGGCGGGGATATAACGCTGCGCCATGATCTGCCGACCGCCATGCTCGGTCAGTGTCTCGAGAATCACCGACAGGTTCGGATCGCCCTCGCGGTGGCGGAAGATCGAGGCCCCACCCATTTCGTCCAGTGGTTTGAGAATGACGTCACGTTGATCCCGGGCGAACTCGCGGAGAATATCGGCGCGCCGGCTGACAAGGGTCGGCGGGGTGCACTGCGGGAATTGCGTGGCAAAGAACTTTTCATTGCAGTCACGCAGGCTCTGAGGACGGTTGATGATCAGCGCACCGGCACGCTCGGCCATCTCGAGCAAATAGGTGGCATAAACGTACTCGCCGTTAAAGGGTGGGTCCTTGCGCATCAGGATAACGTCGAGCTCACCCAGTGAGGCGTCGACTTCGTCACCTGCTTCGTACCACCGCTGCGGATCATCGAATACCTGCAGGGCGCGCATCCGCGCTCTGGCTTCGCCTCCGATCTGGTAAAGGTCTCGTTGCTCCATATAGAAGAGCGTCCAGCCTCGTGACTGGGCAGCTAGAAGCATGGCGAGAGAGCTGTCCTTCTTAAAGGCGATCTGCGCGATAGGATCCATGACGATCCCGACCCGAATGGTCATATAAAGGTCTCCTGCGGTAGGTGCAGAACCAGGCTGCAAGCTGAAAAGACGAGGGAGATTGGCTGTGGTTGTGCGCTGGGTCAAGGAAAATCCCGATGCTTTTGCGGTTGATAGCTTGCAAATGAGGAGTGTGCTAAAAAGGTCCGGCGATTGGGTGCAGCCCATCAGTAGCAGGGCCTTCGGCTCACTGGCATAACGATAAAGTACGACTCACCGAGGCGATGGTAGGGCGAAATGGAACAGCACTCCGAAGGGTTGAAGGTCATGGTAATCGACGACTCGAAAACGATTCGTCGAACCGCCGAGACGCTACTGAAGAAAGTGGGATGTGACGTGATTACGGCAGTCGATGGTTTCGATGCGCTTGCTAAAATCGCGGATACCCACCCCCGCATCATTTTCGTCGATATCATGATGCCTCGACTGGATGGTTATCAGACCTGTGCATTGATCAAGAACAACAGTTCTTTCAAATCGACCCCGGTGATCATGCTGTCGTCCAAAGATGGTCTGTTCGACAAGGCCAAGGGACGTATCGTGGGCTCCGATCAGTATCTGACCAAACCATTCAGCAAAGAAGAGTTGCTCGGTGCAATCAAGGCCCATGTGCCTGATTTCACGCCAGTAGAGCAAATATCCTGAAGTTCGGCCTTGTGTGCCGTTGAAGCCTTTCCGTGGAGAAATCATGGCTCGCGTTCTGATTGTTGATGACTCGCCGACTGAGATGTACAAGCTGACTGCCATGCTGGAGAAGCATGGTCACGTCGTCCTTAAGGCTGAAAATGGGGCTGATGGAGTAGCAATCGCCCGTCAGGAAAAGCCCGATGCGGTTTTGATGGATATCGTCATGCCTGGGCTGAACGGTTTCCAGGCGACTCGCCAGCTGACCAAAGATGCGGAAACCAGTCACATTCCGGTGATCATTGTGACCACCAAGGATCAGGAAACCGATAAGGTCTGGGGCAAGCGACAAGGTGCCAAGGACTACCTGACCAAGCCGGTAGATGAAGAGACTTTGCTGAAGACCCTTAACGCCGTACTGGCGGGCTGAGGTCGAAGCTTCGGTAATTAGAGCAAGGGATATGGCCGGCATGTCGGATACGCAAACGCCGTTTCAGCAATTGCTGGGCATCGACAGTCGATGTCGGGCATTGGCGGCTGGCCTTCCATCACAGCAAGAAGCCGTGCAGACGTGGGCCGGAATCGGTTTTCGCATGGGGGGGCGGCTGTTCGTGGCGCCGATGGGAGAGGTCGGTGAGATATTGCATGAGCCGCGCTACACCCTGCTTCCTGGGGTGAAAGCCTGGGTAAAGGGCGTGGCAAACGTGCGTGGCAGGTTGCTGCCGATCATGGATCTGTGCGGCTATTTCGGTCTGGAGCTTTCGCCGTTGCGCAAGCAGCGGCGTGTGCTGGTCGTCGATCACCAAGAAGTGTTCGCCGGGCTGACGGTTGATGAAGTGTTCGGCATGCAGCATTTTGCGGTGGAGACTTTCTCCGAGCAGCTGCCGCCAGTGGAAGCGTCCATACAGCCGTTTATCCACGGAGTGTTTCAGCGGGAGCAGCCTTGGCTGGTGTTCAGTCCTCATGCGTTGGCGGCAAACCAAGCATTTCTGCACGTTGCTTATTGATGTAGGTGGGGCTGGCTGATGCCGGCCTTTTGGTTCTTGAAGGAAAAGGTTGGTGCGGTCCAGGCGGGGGCCAGATAATGAAAAAAATTAATGCAAGTGCACTGTTGGCCGGGATGCGTAGCAATACGCTGATCGCTGGGCTGTTTATCTTCTTGCTCGTCTCGATGGTGCTGCTGTTTGCAAACTTCGCATACGTCAGTACCCAGGCTGATTATGACAACGAGTACATCGGTCACGCGGGCGAGCTGCGGGTTTTGTCGCAGCGTATTGCTAAGGACGCCGTGGAAGCTGCTGCAGGTACGGCGGGCGCCTTCGCTTCGTTAAAGGCGGCGCGTGACGAATTCAGTCAGCGTTGGGGTTATCTCGCTCAGGGACACGTCGCGATCGGGCTGCCGGCGGTGCCAGATTCTCTGCAGGCCGAGGTAAGTGCAGTTCAGCAGGACTGGGATACGTTGCGGCAGAACACCGATGCGATCCTTGCCAGCGAGCAGACCGTGCTCTCCTTGCACCAGGTAGCTACCACGCTTGCCGAAACCATTCCGCAGCTGCAGGTTGAATACGAGGAAGTCGTCGACATCTTGCTGGAAAGCGGGGCGCCTGCGGTGCAGGTTTCGGTGGCGCAGCGTCAATCCCTGCTGGCAGAGCGAATTCTCGGTTCCGTCAACAAGGTTCTCTCCGGTGACCAGGACTCGGTTCAGGCGGCTGACATGTTCGGTCGAGATGCCAGTCTGTTCGGGCGGGTTCTCCGTGCGATGCAGGAAGGCAACGAGGCCATGGGCATCTCGCGAGTGAGCGATGAGGAAGCACTCGATCGTTTGACCGAAATCGCCGAACTGTTCCAGTTCGTTTCCGGGTCTGTGGATGAAATCCTCGAAACCTCGCCCGAGTTGTTTCAAGTACGTGAATCGTCAAACAGCATCTTCGAAGTTTCTCAGACCCTGCTGGATAAAACCTCCGAGCTGACTCAGGGGTTGCAGGATCGAGCCGATGCACGCTACCTGAACACGGTAGCAGGCTACGTGCTTGGTGCTTTGGCCTTGGCTTCGATCGTCCTCATCGGCGTGGTGATGGTTCGTGAAACGCGGCGGCGTTTGAATGAAACAGCTGAAAAGAACGAGCGTAACCAGATGGCAATTTTGCGTCTGCTCGACGAGATCGGTGACCTCGCGGACGGTGATTTGACCGTGGCAGCGACGGTGACCGAAGACTTCACTGGTGCTATCGCAGATTCGATCAACTACTCCATCGACCAACTGCGCGATCTCGTCGGCACCATTAACCAGACGGCGGTTCAGGTATCTGGAGCGGCGCAAGAGACGCAGGCAACCGCGATGCATTTGGCCGAGGCATCCGAGCATCAAGCTCAGGAAATTGCCGGGGCCTCTGCAGCGATCAACGAAATGGCCGTGTCGATCGATCAGGTATCCGCAAACGCTGCCGAGTCCTCGGCAGTAGCAGAGCGCTCGGTAGCCATTGCCAACAAAGGCAACGAAGTGGTGCACAACACCATTACCGGCATGGATAACATCCGCGAGCAGATTCAGGACACGTCCAAGCGTATCAAGCGCCTCGGTGAGTCATCTCAGGAAATTGGCGACATTGTTAGTCTGATCAACGACATTGCTGACCAGACGAACATTCTTGCGCTGAACGCGGCGATCCAGGCCTCCATGGCTGGCGACGCCGGTCGAGGCTTTGCTGTGGTTGCCGATGAAGTTCAGCGACTGGCTGAGCGCTCATCCGCTGCAACCAAACAGATCGAGGCGCTGGTAAAGACGATTCAGACCGACACCAACGAAGCGGTTATCTCGATGGAGCAGACCACCTCCGAGGTGGTCCGCGGTGCGCGTCTGGCGCAGGACGCCGGTGTTGCCCTAGAGGAGATCGAGAAAGTATCCAAGAGCCTCGCGGCTCTGATTCAGAACATCTCGAATGCGGCACGGCAGCAGGCCTCTTCGGCCGGCCACATTTCCAACACCATGAATGTCATTCAGGAGATCACCTCGCAGACTTCGTCTGGTACCACCGCCACCGCGCGGAGCATTGGTACCCTGGCGAAGATGGCAAACGAGATGCGTCATTCCGTATCCGGTTTCACCTTGCCGGACGCAAAGGATCAGGCCTGACTTGATGGTACGGCAGCTGGCGATAGCTGCCGTCAACGCTCATGAGTAAGGGGCAGGGCATGCAGCCAAGCGCCGATTGGGCACTGAAGCCCTTGGCCGATATGTCGCCAGCGGAATTCCATGAATGGCAGGCGCTGCTCGAGGAGCGTTCCGGTATGGTGGTTTCCGAGCAGCGCCGCGCTTTCCTGCAGGCCAATCTCAGTAGCCGGATGCGCGAGGTTGGCGCCCCCGATTATGCAAGCTATTACCGGCAGGTTACCGCCGGGCCGCGAGGCTCGGTGGAGTGGTCCACCTTGATGGATCGCCTGGCGGTGCAGGAAACACGGTTCTTTCGGCATCCCCCGTCGTTTGAATTACTCAGCCGCTATCTGCGTCAGCGTCTCGAGGCGGATGTAAAACACTCGCCCTGGGCACTTTGGAGCGTCGGCTGCTCGAGCGGTCAGGAAACTTACTCGTTGGCTATTTGCGCGGCTGAAGCGCTGGCTGGCACCAGTTCACTAATGGCTTTCGGCGTGACCGGGACTGATATCAGCCTCAGCGCCCTGAGTAAATCGCGCGACGGCGTCTACAGCGGTTGCAAGCTGGAGCAGGTAGAGGCGCCGTTGCGTGAGCGTTATTTCCAGAAGCTGTCGGAAGGCCAATATCAGATAGTGCCAAGTCTGGCAGCACGCGTTTGTTTTGCCAGGCTCAACGTGTTGGAGCTGGGCAGTGCGCCAATGTCCGATATGGACGTCATTTTTTGCCAGAACCTGTTGATCTACTTCCGTCGCTGGCGCCGCCGCGAGATCCTCAACCGCTTGGCCGAACGCCTTGCGCCAGGGGGACTGTTGGTTATCGGCGTTGGTGAGGTGGTGGGCTGGCAGCATCCGGATTTAATACCGGTTGCTGATAGCCAGGTTTTGGCCTTTACCCGGAAAAGCTTATGAGCGGAGTCGCTATGGGTGATCGGCACGATTATGTCGCCCTGGAATGGGTGAAAGGCGAAATTGCCGAGACGCTGAAGCAGGCGAGACAGGCCTTGGAAGCGTTCGTCGAGAACCCTCAGGATTCGACGCGGATGCGCTTCTGTCTGACCTATGTTCACCAGGTCCACGGCACGTTGCAGATGGTCGAGTTTTACGGCGCTGCGTTGCTGGCGGAAGAAATGGAGCAGCTCGCACGCGCACTGCTAGGTGGGCGAGTTTCAAGCCAGGCCGAGGCGCTGGAAGTGCTGATGCAGGCCATTCTGCAGATGCCTACGTATCTCGATCGCATCCAAAGCGCCCGCCGCGACCTGCCAATGACCCTGCTGCCGCTGCTTAATGATTTGCGGGCTGCGCGCTGCGAAAAACTATTATCGGAAACCAGCCTCTTCGTACCGGATATGTCCGGGCGGCTTCCCGCGCTATCAACAGAATTCGTGGCACAACGGCAGACGGCAGATTTGCCAGCGCTGCTGCGCAAACTTCGGCAAATGCTGCAGGTGGCATTGGTAGGGGTTATCCGCAATCAGGATCTGCCAACCAACCTAGGTTTCATGGCTCGGGTTTTCGCGCGTCTGGAAATGCTGTGCAAGGACGCACCATTGGGTGCGCTTTGGCAGATTGCCTCCGGCGTCGTAGAGGGACTGGCCAGTGGCGGTGTGGCCAACGGGACGTCTGTACGCACGCTGTTGCGCCAAGTTGACAGGGAGCTCAAGCGACTCGTCGAGCAGGGCGCAAATGGCATCAACCAGGCCGCTCCCGACGAACTGATCAAAAACCTGTTGTTCTATGTGGCCAAGGCTCCGGGACAGTCCGAACGCATCATTGCGTTGAAGGCACGCTACAGCCTGGATGAAGCTCTGCCCGACAGCTCCGTGGTCAATGAGGAGCGGGCTCAGCTGGCGGGACCGGACCGTGGCGCCATGCGCTCGGTGGTCGCGGCGCTATGCGAAGAGCTGGTCCGCGTCAAAGACAGTCTCGATCTGTTCGTGCGTAGCGACCGCAAAACGCTGCCGGATCTTGAGGCACTTCAAACTCCGCTCAAACAGATTGCCGATACGCTGGCGGTGCTGGGTTTCGGTCAGCCGCGCAAGATCGTGCTCGATCAGATAGCGGTAATCCAGATGCTGGTGCAGGGCATGCAGGTGCCCGACGACGCCGTCCTGATGGATATGGCCGGTGCGCTTCTTTACGTCGAGGCAACACTGGCCGGCATGGTGGGCGGAACGAACGACGGTCGAGGTGAGGAAAGCCATCTGCCGACAACCGACGTCGCCCAGATTCACCAGTTGGTCATTCGTGAAGCGCGCACCGGGCTCGAACAAGCCAAGGACGCGATCATCGAGTTCATCGCCTCCCAGTGGGACCATCAGCATCTGGTGCGCGTGCCGGAGCTGCTCAGCCAGTCGCGTGGTGGGTTGGTGATGATACCGCTAGAGCGGGCGGCGGCATTGCTGGATGCCTGTAACCGATATATCCAGGAGCAATTGCTGGCGCGCAAGGCGATACCGGACTGGCACAGTCTGGACACGCTTGCTGATGCCATTACCAGTGTCGAGTATTACCTTGAGCGACTCAGCGAGGATTGCGGAACCCAAGGCGATTTGATTCTCGATGTGGCTGAGGAAAGCCTGCAGAATCTCGGTTATCCCCTGCATGAAAAGCTATCGATCTTGGAACTGGAAGGTTTCGGGGCGCCAGCGAGCGCCTCGCTGGCCGATCAGTCGGAAGAAATGGAGGTTCTGCCGCCTGGCTTAGAGTTTGAAGTGCCCGAGATTCCGCCACAGGAGCATGAGGCCGCGTCCGTCGATGCTGATCATGTTGCGCTGTCGAAAGAAGACCTGCTACCGCTTCCGGAGGCGGACGAAGAGCTGCTTGAGTATGGCTTGGCGGATGTACAACCCGAACCCGTCGAGTTCGAGCTACCGTCGCCGACGGTAGCTGATTCGAGCGAAGAGCTCGTGGTGCTTGACGACGGCGATTCAGATTATCTGGTCAACTGGAGCGAGGCTGAAATGGCCGAGTTGCAGATGCCCGAAGTCAATCTGCCGGAAATGACCCTACAGGAACCATCCGTCGAGCCGCAGATCAGCGTCGAAGAGGTGATGGCAGCACCGGTTGTCGCCATCAACCCGCCCGCTCAGGATGTGCCTCCGAGCCTGTTACCTCCGCCTGCCGACGAAGAGCCGGTTGATGATGAGCTGCTCGAAGTGTTCATCGAGGAGGCTGCGGAAGTATTGGAAACCATTGGGGATTATCTGCCGAAATGGGCAGCCGATGCCGCCAATGGCGAGGCGTTGGGGGAGATACGTCGGGCTTTCCATACCCTCAAAGGAAGCGGCCGCATGGTGCGCGCGCTGATCATTGGCGAGTTGGCCTGGTCGGTGGAGAATTTGCTCAACCGAGTGCTTGATCGCAGCATCGATGCGAGCGCCCCGGTCAAAGGGCTGGTCGCTGAGGTCGTAGCGCTGATGCCGTCGCTGGTCGAGGAATTTGCTGCCAAGAAGCAGCGTCAGCGCGCTGATGTCGACCGGCTGGCCGCCAACGCCCATCTGTTGGCCAAGGGGCAGCTGCCGCAGCACGCCGAACTGAGCGAGCCAAGCGTTGATGTGGATGACCAAGACATTCTGGGAGGTGGGCTCGATCATCAGCTACTGGACATTTTTCGCAACGAAGCAGAAGCCCACCTGAGGGCAATAGTGGACTTCCTCGCTGACTGTGCCCAGCACTTGCCGCAGCCAGTCACCGATAGCCTCCAACGTGCGCTACATACTCTCAAAGGCAGTGCGCATATGGCCGGTGTGTTGCCAGTTGCGGAAATTGCCACGCCACTTGAGAAAATGGCCAAAGAGTTCAAGACGAACCTTGTCGCCATGGATCTGGAGGCGGCCAAACTGCTGCACGAGGCTGAGCAGCTGTTACGTGAGGGCTTGGATAATCTCGTCAGCGATCCTTTGGCCAGCATTACCGGCGCGGCCGAGTTTATCGAGCGTGTGCATGCCTTGCACCAAGCGCGCCTGGCGGATGCTAAGTCGCGCGGCGAAAACGAGCAGGGCGAGCCTCGCGACCCCGGTATGATCAGTCTGTTCCTGGCTGAAGGCACGAATATTCTGCTCGATGCTGAGGATCTGTTGCACAGCTGGCGCGATCATCCGGAGCAGCGTCAGGAACTGAGCGCTCTGCTGGAAGAGCTGACGACCCTTGGGCTGGGCGCGCAGATGGCCGATCTGCCGCAGATCGACACGCTTTGCCAAGTTCTGCTCGATCTTTATGGCGTGGTTCAAGACGGCAGTTTGGCAGTGAGCGAGCGCTTCTTCGATCTGGTCGAGGAGGGGCATGAAGCGCTCGTAGGCATGATGGATCAGGTCGCTGCAGGCTTGCAGGTCACTGGGCAGCCGGAGCTGGTAGCTAAACTGCGAGCCTTGCTCGGCGATGCCGTGGCGCTCGGGTTAGAAACCACGCTTGACGAAGAGCCCGCGATTGTCGAGATCGAATTTCCGATTATTGAGGCCGAGCTAGTGCCTCAGGTCGAAGCCTTGCCGATGCAGGCTTGGTCCGACGAGTCGATGCAGGAAGACGATCAGGACCAGGAGATGGCCGAGATCTTCCTGGATGAAGCCGTCGATCTGCTGGAAAGCGCCGGCGAAGCGCTGGAACGCTGGCTGGATGATCCGGATAACCAACTTGCGCTGTCCGCTTTGCTGCGGGATCTGCATACGCTCAAAGGCGGCGCACGGATGGCCAAGATTCGGCCCATAGGCGATCTGGCCCATGAGCTGGAGACGCTTTACGAAGGGCTGTCCGACGGCCGCTACGTGCATACGCCGGAACTGGCGCAGCTCCTGCAGCGCAGCCATGACCAACTGGCGATGCAGCTTGAGCAGCTGCAGGCGGGTCAATCGATGGGCGACGCTTTGGGATTGTTGGAGGACATGCGCGCGTTCAGGCAGGGTTTCGTGCCGTCGTTCGAGGTGGTGGAGCCGCTCTTCGCCGAGCAGAGCGCCACGCCTGAGCCGATGCTCGAGCTGGAGGGGCAGGAGCAGGGAAAGCCCCAAGAGAGTCCCGCTGAGCTGCTTGATCCGTCCTGGCTGATAGCAGAGGAGATAGAGCTTCAGCCTGATTCGCAATTTTCTTCAGAAACACCCGTGCCGGAAGATCGGGTAGCCGTTGGTGATGCGCCTATCGATTCGGACTGTATGCAAGACGAACAGAAGCCGTCCAGCCCCGAACTGCCGGCTGGTGCCGGCTGGGAAGAACGTGATCTCGAACTTGTACAGATTTTCCTTGAGGAAGGTTTCGACATCATCGAGCGTGCTGGCGTATCGCTCCAACGCTGGGCAGGTAACGTCGATGACAGCTACGAACTGGAAGCCCTGCAGCGTGACTTGCATACGCTGAAAGGCGGCGCGCGCATGGCTGATATTGCCGAAATCGGTGATCTCGCCCATGAGCTGGAATCGCTCTATGAGGGGCTTTGTGCCGGCACCTACCGCGCAAGCCCGGCACTCTTCCGGCTATTGCAGGCCTGTCACGACCAACTCGCCGAGATGCTTGATGCGGTACGTGCATACCGAAGCGTGCCGAGCGGTGCCAGTCTGATCGAGATGATTCGCCGCTTTCTGGCCAATCCCGAAGAACAGTTGAGCATGCCCGGTAGCGTCGCGCTGAAGGCTGTTCCGGATGCAGCGGAAGCTGAGATTCTGGACATTTTCGTCGAAGAGGCCGATGAGCTGCTGGAACAGATGGACGCTGCGCTGAGCCGTTGGGAGGCTATGCCCGAAAGCGCGGACGCCATCGAAGAAATTATGCGGATCCTGCATACACTCAAAGGCGGTGCGCGGCTTGCGGCTCAGGCTGGCCTGGGTGATAAGGCACACGATCTGGAACAGACTCTGGCTAAAGCGCAGCAGCAGGGTGCGCCTTGGCCGGAAAGCCTGTTCTTGGAAGTGCAGGCTGCTTATGACCACTTGCAAGATGACGTCGAAAGGATGCGCTCGCGGTTAGCCGATGAGCCAGATACACAGGCAGCTGAACAGTTTATAAGCGAGCCCGAGGACCTGCCGGAGCTGGCAGCGGTTAGGCTGGAAATGCCGATCGTAGCGGCCAGTACCCAGCCTGTCGTGGTCAGTGGCTCGGCCAAGGTTTTACCCTTCATTCGACGTGCCGAGCAGGCGGCGGCGGATGCCGCATCGCGGCGCGCCCCCCAGGAGCTGGTCAAGGTTCCCGCTGAGCTGCTTGAAGGTCTGGTCAACCTGGCGGGCGAAACCTCGATTTTCCGCGGGCGAGTCGAACAGCAGGTCAGTGACGTGGGTTTCACGCTGGGCGAGATGGAAGCGACCATTGAGCGGGTACGCGATCAGCTTAGGCGACTGGACACCGAAACCCAGGCGCAGATCCTCAGCCGCTATCAGGCCGAGGCGGAACGCGCAGGCTATGATGATTTCGATCCGCTGGAAATGGATCGCCATTCTCAGCTGCAACAGCTGTCTCGCGCGCTGTTCGAGTCGGCGTCCGACCTGCTCGACCTGAAGGAAACACTGGCAGCACGGAATCGCGACGCTGAGACGCTGTTGTTGCAGCAGGCGCGCGTCAACACCGAACTGCAGGAAGGCCTCATGCGCACACGCATGGTGCCCTTCGAGCGTTTGGTGCCGCGTCTGCGACGGATCGTTCGTCAAGTAGCCGGCGAGTTGGGCAAGCAGGTCGAGTTCCAGGTAGGCAACGCTACCGGGGAAATGGACCGTAGCGTTCTGGAGCGAATCGTCGCGCCGCTTGAACACATGCTTCGCAACGCGGTGGATCATGGCATCGAAACGGCCGAGCGGCGGGCCGCCACAGGTAAGTCAGAGCAGGGCCTCATTCGTCTCGACCTGGCGCGCGAAGGTGGCGATATCGTGCTGACGCTCAGCGACGACGGTGCGGGCATCAACCTGGAAGCAGTTCGACGCAAGGCTATCGATCGCGGTTTGATGACGGCCGAAACCCCGCTAACCGACCACGAAGTTCTGCAGTTCATACTCGAGGCTGGATTCTCCACGGCCGAGCGCGTCACGCAGATTTCGGGGCGTGGTGTCGGCATGGACGTGGTTCATTCGGAGGTCAAGCAGCTTGGCGGCTCGATGAGCATCGAGTCTAGTGCGGGGCAAGGAACCCGTTTCCTGATACGCCTGCCGTTCACCGTGTCGGTCAACCGTGCGTTGATGGTGTACTCGGGTGAAGACCTTTATGCGATTCCGCTCAATACCATCGAGGGTATCGTGCGTGTCTCGCCGTATGAACTGGAAGCCTATTATCAGCCGGGCGCGCCTCGTTTCGAGTATGCGGGGCAGAACTACGAGCTGCGTTACCTTGGTGAGCTGTTGAACAACGGCCAGCGGCCGAAGTTGGTCGGTCAGAGTCTGCCGTTGCCGGTGATTCTGGTTCGCTCCCACGAGCACAGTGTTGCGGTGCAGGTCGACAGCCTGGCCGGCTCGCGTGAAATTGTGGTGAAGAGCCTTGGCCCGCAGTTCGCAACTGTACCGGGTATTTCCGGCGCGACCATTCTCGGTGATGGCCGCGTGGTGGTGATTCTCGATCTGCTCGCGACCATCCGCGTGCTGCATGCGCACCTGCTGACGCAGCTGCACACTCCACATCTGCTTGATTCGGGACAGGAGGCGGAGGCCGAAGTCGAGCGGCCGACGCTGGTGATGGTGGTGGATGACTCGGTCACGGTGCGCAAGGTGACCAGCCGGTTGCTGGAACGAAACGGCATGAATGTTCTAACCGCCAAGGACGGTGTCGACGCCATTACTCAGCTGCAAGAGCGCAAGCCCGATATCATGCTGCTGGATATTGAGATGCCTCGCATGGATGGCTTCGAGGTCGCGACGTTGGTGCGCCACGATGAGCAGCTCAAGGATCTGCCGATCATCATGATCACCTCGCGTACCGGCGAGAAGCACCGGGACCGCGCGCTGGCCATCGGCGTCGACGAATACCTCGGCAAGCCCTATCAGGAGTCGATCCTGCTTGAGGCGATTTACAAGTTGGTAGGCGTCCATGACTGATCTGGCCCCGGGTCGCATCGGTGTGATTGCCGACACCTCGCTGCAGCGCCATGTGCTACAGCGTGCATTGAGCGCCAACGGCTATAGTGTGGTGCTCAATAACGATCCGGCGCATTTGGAAGAGGCGGATCTGCACGCGGTCGAGGCCGATCTCTGGCTTGTCGATCTGGTCCAGACGGAGGATTCGCCCCTGGTGGATGCCTTGCTCGAGCGCGATGGCTGCCCTGTGCTCTTTGGCGAAGGTCATGCGCCAGAGCGTAATTCCGAGCATTATCCGCGCTGGGAGCGGCGTTTGCTGGGCAAACTCAAGCGTCTGGTCGGCGATCCATCCGTGGCGGTGGGGCCCCGACTGGCTGCGTTGTCGGGCGAGGTGCAGCGGCCAAGCCGCATAGATTTGCCAAGAGAGCTGGCCGGGATCAAACCCCTCGGCGGTGAGCCGGCCACTCAGGTCTGGTTGCTGGCGGCATCGCTTGGCGGCCCCGAAGCGGTCAAGGCATTCCTCGATGCATTGCCAGCCGGACTGCCGCTAGGTTTCCTCTATGCGCAGCATATCGAGGCGAGCTTCGAATCGGCCCTCTCCCAGGCGGTGGGCCGACATAGTCAATGGCAGGTAAATCAGAGTCGCGCTGGCGACCCGGTGCGCTGTGGTGAAGTGGTCGTGGTACCGATCAGTCAGGAAATGAGCTTCGAAAGCGATGGCGGGATGCGATTGACCGGGCGCAGTTGGCCAGAGCCGTACAGCCCGTCCATTGACCAGATGATGCTTAACCTGGCCCAACACTATGGTGACCGTTGCGGTGTGATCGCATTCAGCGGCATGGGCAGCGATGGAAGTACGGCGGCGGCCTACCTATTACGTCAGGGCGGTCGCGTATGGACGCAGGATGCTGCCTCCTGTGTCTGCTCGAGCATGCCAGATAATCTTCGTGAATCCGGCTACAGCTCCTTCAGCGGCGATCCGCAGGCGCTCGCCCAAGCACTGGTCAACCAACTCGCGCAACAGGTCGATATGACCGTTGCGGCCCTGGAAGTGGATAACCCATGAGTCAATCAGTCGTTTCCCATGATTCAACTGCCAGCCTTACCGGGCTATTGGTGCCGCTTGCCGACCGCATCCTGCTGTTGCCTAACGTGGCGGTCGCCGAGCTTGTTCCCTATAGGGCGCCGCGTGTGACAGAGGGGGCGCCGTCTTGGTTTCTCGGTCAGGTGCCCTGGCGGGACCTGAGCTTGCCGTTGCTATCCTTCGAAGCGGCGTCCAATGGCATAGCGGCAAGCGGAGCTGGTGCGCGCGTGGCGATATTGAACGCGATCGGCGGGCGTGATCACGTGAAGTTCATCGCCCTGTTGGTGCAGGGTATTCCACGTCCTATCAAGGTGGACGCCAGCCTGGCACGATCGGACGTGGCGCTGGCACCGCTGGAGCTGGAAGCCGTCAACCTGGGCGACGTCCAGGCACGCATCCCTGACCTGATCGCATTGGAACAGAAGCTGGCAGATGCGGGTCTGATTTGATGCGAGAAGAGCTTCCGCGCCGGAAGGCTTAGAAGTCTCCCCAAAGCTGCTGGGCCACAGTCAGCGCGACGACCGGCGCAGTTTCGGTGCGCAATACCCGCGGGCCGAGACGGGCGGATTGGAATCCAGCCACCCGCGCCCGCTCCACTTCCGCATCGCTCAATCCGCCTTCTGGGCCGATCAAGAAGGCCAGTGTAGCGGGGGTTGGGTGGCTGGCCAGAGGCTCAGCGACCGGGTGCAGTACCAGCTTCAGGTCGGTATCGATTGTCAGCCAATCGGATAGCAGCTGCGGGGGGTGAATGATCGGAATCACTGAGCGGCCACATTGTTCGCACGCGCTGATTGCGATCTGGCGCCAGTGAGACAGGCGTTTGTCGGCGCGCTCCTCCTTCAGGCGAACTTCGCAGCGTTCGCTGATGATAGGAGTGATTTGCGCCGCACCCAGCTCGGTAGCTTTTTGAATCGCCCAATCCATACGCTCGCCGCGTGAAAGTCCTTGGCCGAGGTGTATTTGCAGCCTCGATTCGGGCATTCCCGGCAGCATCTCCTGCAGCCTCACCCGTACCGTCTTCTTGCCCACCTCGATCAGCTCGCCGCGGTATTCCTGGCCACTTCCATCAAACAGTTGCACGGCTGCGCCAACTGCAAGGCGCAACACTCGGCTGATGTAATGGGCCGAAGCCTCGGGCAGGGCATGCTCGCCTAGCGCGAGCGGAGCATCAATGAAGAAGCGAGAAAGGCGCATAAGAGGTAAACCGATAAAAGCAGGAGGGGAAAGGCTGGACGGAGAACCGGATGGTGCCGATCAGGCCCGGTGCTGTCCAGCTTTCAGCATCAGCCGGGATCGCGAAAATCATCCGGTGAGCCTGCCGGAACGGCCACGCTGATCGATGCCTGGGTGGCCATATCAATGCCTTCCGTGGCGATCTGGGCAAGAAGGTCGATCTGCTCTTCAGTGATGGTGTAGGGCGGCAGGAAATACACCACGCTACCCAGTGGTCGCAACAGCGCCCCTCGCTGCAGGGCATGTTGATAGACCTTGAGGCCGCGGCGTTCCTGCCAGGGATAAGCCGTCTTGCTGGCTTTGTCTTTCACCATCTCGATTGCCAAGGCCATCCCGGTTTGCCTGACCTCTGCGACGTGGGGGTGGTCGACGAGATGTGCTGTGGCCGTCGCCATTCGGGCCGCCAGCGCCTTGTTGGCCTCGATGATCCCATCCTGTTCAAAGATATCCAGAGTGGCCAATGCAGCCGCGCACGCCAAGGGGTTACCGGTGTAGGTGTGCGAGTGCAAAAAAGCGCGCAAGGTCGAGTAGTCGTCGTAGAAGGCTTGGTAAAGCCTGTCGGTAGTCAGTACTGCCGCCATGGGCAGATAGCCGCCGGTGAGCGCCTTGGACAGGCACAGGAAGTCAGGCGTGATGCCGGCCTGCTCACAGGCGAACATGGTACCTGTACGGCCGAAGCCGACGGCGATCTCGTCGTGAATCAAGTGCACTTCGTAGCGATCACAGGCCTCGCGTAGCAGCTGGAGGTAGACCGGATGGTACATGCGCATGCCCCCGGCGCCCTGAATCAGCGGCTCTACGATCACCGCGGCGACCTCGTGGTGATGCTCGGCCAGGGTCTGCTCCATGTGCGCGAACATGTTGCGTGAATGCTCTTCCCAGCCCATGCCGTTGGGGCGCATGTAGCAGTCCGGGCTTGCGACCTTGAAAGTGTCCAGCAGCAGCGGCTTGTAGGTGTCGGTAAATAGCGCGACGTCACCCACCGACATCGCCGCGACGGTTTCGCCGTGGTAGCTGTTGGTCAGCGTGACGAAGCGCTGCTTGGCCGGCCGGCCGCAGTTGCGCCAGTAATGGAAACTCATCTTCAGCGCGACTTCGATTCCGGTTGAGCCGTTGTCGGTGTAGAACACGCGCTCCAATCCTGGCGGCGTTAGCGCGACCAGTCGTTCGGATAGTTCCACCACCGGTTGATGGCTGAAGCCAGCCAGCATCACGTGCTCGAGTTGATCGAGCTGATCCTTGATGCGCTGGTTGATGCGCGGATTGGCGTGGCCAAACACATTGACCCACCATGAACTCACCGCGTCGATGTATCGCTTGCCATCAAAGTCCTCGAGCCATACGCCTTCGCCGCGCCTGATAGGAATCAACGGCAACTGCTCATGGTCCTTCATCTGGGTGCAGGGGTGCCAGAGCACCGCAAGGTCGCGTTGCATCCAGCTTTCGTTCTGGCTCATGTCACTTGCTCCTGGTGCTTCGGCAATCCGAAGGCGAGCGGCGAAGCCTATCAGGTGAGTGGTAACAGCCTGGCGTTCATATCGATTTATTCGATATGTTTAACGCAAAAAACCACGCCTATTAGATGTGTTTATCGCTAGGCTTATCGCTCATCAAATTGCGGATTCAACTTCGATGCAATGGCGGAACTCCTCAACCAACTATGGCGTCATCAGCATCCTGTTGCATTGGCTGGTGGCGCTCGCCGTAGTCGGGCTGTTCGCGCTCGGTTACTGGATGGTCGGCCTAAACTACTACAGCAGTTGGTACCGCACCGCACCGGAGATTCACAAGGGCGTCGGTATCCTGTTGTTCGGGCTGATGCTGTTACGTGTAATTTGGCGTTTCATTAGCCCCGGTCCTGCGCCGCTGGTCAGTCATGGACGCGTGACACGCCTGGCGACAAAGCTCGGGCATGGCGTGCTCTACGTCGGGCTCTTCGTTCTTATGATCTCAGGTTATTTAATTTCCACCGCCGATGGTCGCGCAATTAATGTGTTCGGCTGGTTCGATGTGCCAGCTTTGATCACCGGCATTGCGAATCAGGAAGATATCGCCGGTCTGGTACACGAATACCTCGCATGGGCGCTGATAGTGTTCGCTGGCATCCATGCGCTTGCTGCGTTGAAACACCACTTTGTCGACCGCGACTCAACCCTCAAAAGGATGTTCGGGCGCGCCGACCCCTGATCGCACCTAAAAGGAGAACTACAATGTTGAAGAATATGTTTGCCGCCCTAGCGCTGGGTTCGATGATCTTTTCCGGTCAGGTAGCGGCTGCCGACTATGTGATCGACAAGGACGGCCAGCACGCCTTTGTCAATTTCAAGGCCAGCCACTTGGGCTACAGCTGGTTGTGGGGCACCTTCAAAGACTTTGAAGGAAGTTTCAGCTTTGACGCGGCGCAGCCGCAAGCCAGCAAGGTTAACGTGACGCTCAAGACGGCGAGCCTCGACACCAACCACGCCGAGCGCGACAAGCACCTGCGCAGCGAAGATTTCCTTAATGTCAGCAAGTACCCCACTGCAACCTTCAAGTCCACATCGGTCAAGAGTACCGGTGAAGGCACCGCCGATATTCAGGGCGATCTGACACTCAACGGCGTTACCAAGCCGGTGGTGATCGCAGCCAAATTCATCGGTGAAGGCGACGATCCCTGGGGCGGCTACCGGGCAGGTTTTGAGGGTACTACCACGCTCAACCTGAAGGATTTCGACATAAAGATGGATCTCGGTCCGGCAACCCAGACGGTTGATCTGATCATTTCTGTCGAAGGCGTGCGTCAGTAAGGACACCGCGCCCAACACAATGCCGGCGCTTGCCGGCGTTGTGCTTTTTCGGGTCCTTTCGTTAGCGCCTGCTGAGTTGTTACCACTTTCCATACGATCGTCGGAATGACCGTTAAATAAATAAATTTACCGGCTTAATGGATCAAACTGCATAAATGGCGGCAACGTTCGTTTTTGGGTACCCGACCTATATTTATATTTACAGACATTTGTGAATGTAAGTATATTCCCGACCCTGCCATTCGAGAATGTCGGGGCGCCCGCCGCCTTGGCCTGTCTGTTTACAAGAGGTTCTTCCCCATGAGACTTAAGTCCGCCAACGCCGCCGCTCTGGTTCCACTATTTGCTGCGGCGTTACTGCTGGGCGGTTGTAAGGAAGAAACTGCGGCACCTGCCGAACAGGCGGCGCCAAAGGTGGGCTTCGTGACGCTGCGGGCAGAGCCTTTCGAGTGGACCACCAAGCTGCCGGGCCGTGCACGTGCCTATCGAGTCGCGGAAGTACGTCCGCAAGTCAACGGCATCATCCAGAAACGCCTGTTTACCGAAGGCAGTGAAGTGAAGGCCGGGCAGCAGCTGTACCAGATAGACGCAGCTGTGTACGAAGCTGCGCTGAAGAGTGCGCAGGCCAGCCTGGCATCGGCCAAGTCCCTGTCTGATCGTTATGCGTCGCTGGTCGAGGAGCAGGCGGTGAGCCGGCAGGCCTATGACGAAGCGCGCGCCGCCAGGCTTGAGGCCGAGGCCAATCTGGAACAAGCGCGCATCAATGTGCGCTACACCAAGGTGCTGGCGCCTATCTCGGGACGTATCGGCCGTTCGATCGTGACCGAGGGTGCGTTGGTCAGTGATGGTCAGGCGCAGGAGCTTGCAACCATTCAGCAGCTGGACCCCATTTATATTGATGTCACCCAATCTGCGCGCGCCCTGCTTGGCTTGCGTCGCGACCTGGCGGAGGGTCGTTTGCAGAAGGCCGGCGAAGATGCGGCCAAAGTGAAACTGACGCTCGATGATGGCTCGCAGTACCCCCATGATGGCAGGCTGGAATTCACCGAGGTGTCGGTGGACCCCACTACCGGTTCGGTGACTCTGCAAGCGGTATTTCCCAATCCTGATCGTGTAGTGCTGCCAGGTATGTTCGTGCATGCGCAGCTTGTTGAAGGTCTGCAAAGCGAAGCGATTCTGGCGCCACAGCAAGGCATAACGCGTAATCCCAAGGGTGATGCGACCGCCATGGTGATCAATGCGGAAAACAAGGTCGAAGCACGTCAGGTCAAGACCGAGCGCGCCGTCGGCGACCGTTGGCTGATCGCCGAGGGGCTCAATAACGGCGATCGCCTGATCACCGAAGGTCTGCAGTTCATCCAGCCGGGTATGGAAGTAGATGCTACCCCTGCGACCAACGTAGCTGCCCAGCCGCAAGCCAACTAAGGCTGACCCAGAGGAAAATTCTGATGTCCAATTTTTTCATTGATCGCCCGATCTTCGCCTGGGTGATCGCTCTGGTGATCATGCTGGCAGGGGGGCTTGCCATTCTCAGCCTGCCCGTCAACCAGTATCCGAGCATTGCTCCGCCTGCGATAGGCATTTCCGTGACCTACCCAGGTGCGTCGGCCCAGACCGTGCAGGATACGGTGGTCCAGGTGATCGAGCAGCAGATGAACGGAATCGATGGGCTGCGCTATATCAGCTCGTCGAGCAACTCCGACGGCAGCATGGAAATCACCGTGACCTTCAATCAGGGTACCAACCCTGATATTGCCCAGGTGCAGGTGCAAAACAAGTTGCAGCTGGCCACGCCGTTATTACCGCAAGAGGTACAGCAGCAGGGCATACGTGTGACCAAAGCGGTCCGCAACTTCCTCATGGTGGTCGGCGTCGTCTCGACGGACGGCAGCATGAGCCAGAGCGACCTGGCCGACTACATCGTTTCCAATATCCAGGACCCTTTGTCGCGTACCGATGGTGTGGGCGACTTCCAGGTGTTCGGTTCTCAGTACGCAATGCGTATCTGGCTCGATCCAGCCAAGCTGAATAATTTCCAGCTCGCGCCGACGGATGTGGCCAATGCAATCCGCAACCAGAACGTACAGGTCTCTGCAGGCCAGTTCGGCGGGTTGCCTGCTGTGCCGGGCCAGCAGTTGAACGCCACCATCATCGGCAAGACGCGCCTGCAGTCACCCGAGCAGTTCCGCGAGATCCTGTTGAAGGTTAACAGTGACGGTTCCCAGGTGCGCCTGAAGGATGTCGCCAGGGTCGAGCTGGGGGCCGAGCGCGCCGCTATTACAGCGCTCTACAATGGCAAGCCTGCCGCTGGTATCGGTGTCAAGCTGGCTACCGGCGCCAACGCGCTGGATACCGCGAAAGCGGTGCGTCAGACCCTCAAGGAATTGCAGCCGTTCTTCCCGGCGGGAATGGAGATTGTCTACCCATACGACACTTCCCCGGTGGTTTCGGCATCCATTACCAACGTGGTGCACACCCTGTTCGAAGCCATCGTGCTGGTGTTCCTGGTGATGTATCTGTTCCTGCAGAACTTCCGTGCAACCCTTATCCCGACGTTGGCGGTGCCGGTGGTATTGATGGGCACCTTCGGCCTGCTGGCTGTGTTCGGCTTCAGTGTGAATACGCTGACCATGTTCGCCATGGTGCTTGCCATCGGGTTGTTGGTGGATGACGCCATCGTGGTGGTGGAAAACGTCGAGCGGGTAATGGAGGAGGAGGGACTTTCGCCGATCGAAGCGACCCGCAAGTCCATGGGGCAGATCCAGGGCGCACTGGTCGGTATCGGCCTAGTGCTTTCTGCCGTATTCCTTCCGATGGCCTTCTTTGGTGGATCCACGGGGGTGATCTACCGACAGTTCTCGATCACCATTGCCTCGGCGATGACGCTGTCGGTCTTGATGGCGCTGATCTTCACACCGGCCCTTTGCGCGACCATGCTCAAACCGGTCGGGAAGGATAGCCATCAAAAGAAGCGCGGTTTCTTCGGCTGGTTCAACCGCTCCTTCGATCGTGGCGTTCACCATTACGAGAGCGGCGTGGTTGGGGTGCTCAAGCGCAAGATGCCCTTTATCGTCATTTATCTGGTCATCGTTGCGGCTCTGGGGCTGCTGTTCAGCAAACTGCCCAGTTCGTTCCTGCCGGATGAGGATCAGGGCGTGCTGTTTGCCCAGGTCCAGGCGCCTGCGGGCTCCACGGCCGAGCGTACCCAGCAGACCGTTGATGCGATGATCAAGTACCTGTTGACCGATGAGAGCGATGTGGTCAGGTCGGTGTTCACGGTTACTGGCTTCAACTTTGCTGGCCGTGGCCAGAACTCGGCCTTGGCATTTATCGGACTCAAGCCCTGGGACGAACGCCCGGACGCCTCGCAGAGCGTCTTCGCTCTGCAGCAGCGCGCCCAGCAGTATTTCTCCAATTTCCGCGATGCCCAGGTGTTCGCTTTCGCACCGCCAGCGGTGATGGAACTTGGCAACGCCACCGGCTTCGACTTTTATTTGCAGGACCGTGCCGGCCTCGGTCATGAAGCGCTGATGAATGCACGCAACCAGTTCCTCGGGATGGCGGCGAGCAGCCCCATGCTGCAGGCAGTACGACCGAACGGCCTGAATGACGAGCCGCAGTATCAGTTGCTGATAGACGACGAAAAGGCCAGGGCGCTGGGTGTCTCCCTGGATGAAATCAACAACGCGCTTTCGATTGGTTGGGGCTCGAGCTACATCAACGACTTCATTGATCGCGGGCGGGTAAAGAAGGTGTACATGCAGGGCGTAGCGCCTTCACGCATGGGGCCGGAAGATTTCGCGAAGTGGTATATACCCAACAGCCAGGGCGATATGGTGCCGTTCAGTGCCTTCGGAAGCGGTAAGTGGGTGTATGGCGCGCCCAAGCTGTCGCGCTACAACGGTGTTTCATCGATGGAAATTCTTGGCGAAGCGGCACCGGGTTTCAGTACCGGTGACGCAATGGCGGAAGTCGAGCGGCTTGCCAAGCAGCTACCACCGGGAATTGGTGTGTCCTGGACGGGGCTTTCCTACGAGGAGCTTCTCTCGAGAGGCCAGGCGCCGGCGCTCTATGCACTGTCATTGCTAGTGGTGTTCCTCTGTCTCGCGGCGTTGTACGAAAGCTGGTCGATTCCCTTCGCGGTGATGCTGGTAGTTCCGCTGGGCGTGATTGGTGCGTTGCTGGCGACCATGGGGCGTGGCCTGAGCAACGATGTGTTCTTCCAGGTGGGCTTGCTGACGACGATCGGCCTGACGGCGAAGAACGCGATTCTAATCGTGGAGTTCGCAAAGGACCTGCATGCCGAAGGCAAGAGCTTGTTCGATGCAGCCGTTGAAGCCTGCCGCATGCGTTTGCGACCCATCATCATGACGTCGCTCGCCTTTACCCTCGGCGTGGTACCGCTGGCACTGGCCAGCGGTGCAGGTGCTGGCAGCTCTCATGCAATCGGAACCGGAGTGATTGGCGGTATGGTCACGGCGACCATGCTGGTGGTCTTCTGGGTGCCGCTGTTCTTCGTGCTAGTGTCCTCGCTCGGTGGCGGCAAGAAGACCGTGGCCGAGCAAGAAAAAGGAGAGCGCCAGTGAACAAGTCGTTATTGAGCCTGGCGCTGGTTGCTGCGCTGAGTGGCTGTTCGTTAATCCCCGACTACCAGCGACCGGACGCACCCGTTCCTGACAGTTGGCCGCAAGGCGCAGCTTACGGTCCACGTACAGTGAGCGCGCAAGCCGCTGAACTGGGATGGCGCCAATTCTTCCGCGACCCGGCGCTGCAACGGCTGATCGAAATCGCCCTGGAAAACAATCGTGACCTGCGTGTGGCGGCGTTGAACGTGGATGCGTATCGAGCGCTGTATCAGATCCAGCGTGCAGATCTGTACCCGGCGGTCAGTGCCGGCGGTGATGGCAGTCGTAGCCGGACCCCGGGCGACCTCAACCCCACGGGCCGATCGGGCATCAGCAGTCAGTACAGTGCAACCCTCGGGGTATCCTGGGAAGTGGATCTGTTTGGCCGGCTGCGCAGTCTGCGCGAGCAGGCGCTGGAAGAATTCTTCGCCAGCGAAGCAGCCCAGCGCAGCGCGCAAATCAGTCTGGTGGCCAGTGTCGCCAACGCATGGCTGACGCTGCAGGCTGATCAGACGCTGCTGCAGGTGACGCGCGATACGCTCAAGACCTATGACGAAAGCCTTGCGCTGACTCAGCGCAGTTTCGATGTGGGTGTGGCGTCAGCGCTGGAGTTGAGTCAGGCGCAAAGTTCTGTCGACAGCGCCCGCGTGAACGTCGAGCAATACATCCGCTTCGTCGCGCAGGATCGCAATGCGCTGGCGCTGCTGCTCGGTCAACAGGTTCCGGCCGATCTGCCAGGTGGCGGCGAAGGGCTGGCGCGCGAGCAACTGGCGCCATTGCCGATAGGCCTGCCTTCGGATCTGCTGTTCAAGCGCCCCGACATTCTCCAGGCTGAATACCAGTTACGCGCGGTCAATGCCAGTATCGGCGCGGCACGTGCGGCCTTCTTCCCGCGAATCAGCCTAACAGGTGCCGCCGGTACGGCGAGCAGCGAGTTGTCCGGGTTGTTCGACGGGGGTTCCGGATACTGGAATTTCGCACCTAGCATCAGTGTGCCTATTTTCAATGCCGGTCAGTTGCGGGCCAATCTGGACTATGCGCGAATCAGCGAGAACATCCAGGTGGCTGAATACGAGAAAGCCATCCAGACGGCTTTCCGCGAAGTGGCGGACGGCCTTGCTGCCCAGGAAACCTATACTCGACAGGTGCAGGCCCAGCGCAACCTGCTCAAGGCCAGTGAGGACTACTATCGGCTCGCCGATCGGCGTTACCGTGCGGGAGTCGATAATTACCTGACTTTGCTGGATGCTCAGCGCCAGCTTTACAGCGTGCAGCAGCGACTGGTTACCGACCGCCTTGCGCAGTTGACCAGTGAGATCAACCTGTTCAAGGCTATGGGCGGCGGCTGGCAGGAAGTGGTCTCCACAGAACAGGGCAACACCGCAGCCCAGCCAGCGGGCAACTGATCTGCAAGTATCTTCAGCTTCCCGAAGATGACGAAACGAAAACGCCGCCTGGAAGGGCGGCGTTTTCGTTCCAGCAAGATCAGCGGTTGCGCGTTAGCAGCGCCGGTTTCTCGCCGCGGGGACGCTTGGGCAGTTGCTCTAGCTGGTCGGCGCTCGGCAAGCGATCAATCTTCGATTCCTTGTGGATGATCAACGGCTTTTTCTCTGGCGGACGGACGGCTGCTTCCTGTAGCGCGCCTGTCGCAGGTCGGTCACCGCCGCTCTTGCGACGAGGCTGGCCGCCGCGAGCGGCTGGTGGGCGTTTTCCTTTGCCCGAGCCGGCGGCACCGCTACCGGCAGGGCGTGGGCCGCTCGCTGCACGAGGCTGGGCCGCAGCGCCTGGCTTGGCTGGAGCGCCCGGACGGCGACCGCGGCCCTGCTTGTTCTGGTAAGGACTGACGTAGTCGACGCGGTTGCCGAAATTATCCAGCTCGTCGTCCAGAAAGGTTTCCGGATCCCGATTTGGCGGTAACTGCGGCGCTCGTGCAATCGGCTGCGCTGCGTCACCCGTTGAGGCTGTCGCCTTGGGCTTGCTCTTCGCGCGGCGATTACGGCCTTGGCGTTCTTTCGACTCACCTTGCTCGGCGGGCTTGCTGCGTTCGCCGCGCGGCTGGCGTTCACCGCCACGGGATGGGCGCGGCTGGCGTGGCTCGCGCGTTTCCGGCTTTTCAGCTTCGATGGTGCTGGCGTCGAAGCCCATCAGGTCGCCGTCGGCGATCTTCTGCTTGGTGAGGCGCTCGATGCCCTTGAGCAGCTTTTCCTCGTCCGGGGAGACCAGCGAGATCGCTTCGCCGCTGCGCCCGGCACGACCGGTACGGCCGATGCGGTGTACGTAATCTTCTTCGACATTGGGCAGCTCGAAGTTGACCACATGCGGTAGCTGGTCGATGTCCAGGCCGCGCGCTGCGATATCGGTCGCCACAAGGATGCGTACCTGGTTCGCCTTGAAGTCGGCGAGCGCTTTAGTACGGGCATTCTGGCTCTTGTTGCCATGGATCGCAGCGGCCGGAAGGCCCTGCTTTTCCAAGTACTCGGCGAGGCGGTTGGCGCCGTGCTTGGTACGGGTGAACACCAACACCTGTTCCCACGCACCTTGAGTGATCAGGTGGGCGAGCAGGGCGCGCTTGTGCGAGGCGGGCAGACGATAAACACGCTGCTCGATGCGCTCGACCGTGGTGTTCGGCGGCGTGACCTGGATTTTTTCCGGCTCATGCAGGAGCTTGCCGGCCAAATCGGTGATGTCCTTCGAGAAGGTCGCCGAGAACAGCAGGTTTTGGCGCTTGCTGGGCAACTTGGCCAGGACCTTCTTGACGTCATGGATGAAGCCCATGTCGAGCATGCGGTCGGCTTCATCGAGCACGAGGATTTCCACGTGACCCAGGTCGACTGCCTTCTGGTTAGCCAGGTCGAGCAGGCGGCCCGGGCACGCCACGAGCACGTCCAGGCCCTTGGCAATGGCCTGGACCTGCGGATTCATGCCAACGCCACCGAAGATGCAGGCGCTTTTCAGCGGCAGATCGCGGGCGTAGACCTTGAAGCTGTCATGCACCTGAGCAGCGAGCTCGCGGGTCGGTGTCAGCACCAGTACCCGTGGCTGGCGTGGGCCGTGGCGGTGTTCCCGGTCCGGGTGGCCGCCAGGAAACAGCAATTCGAGTACAGGAAGGGCGAACCCACCGGTCTTGCCGGTACCTGTCTGTGCGGCGACCATCAGGTCGCGTCCTTGCAACACGGCGGGAATGGCCCGCTGTTGCACTGGTGTAGGCTGGGTATAGCCAGCGGCCTCGACGGCACCGGCTAAAGCCTCGGAGAGACCGAGGGAAGCAAAGGACATGAGTAATCCTGTCTTGTATAGGGCGAAGCCCCGGGATGGTCATGCCTGGCCCGAATCGCTACTGGCGTGCGATCCCGTCCGGTCCTGTAGCATTTGGGAATGCTGACATCCGGACGTAAGCCTGGCGGAAAACGTGGAGTATAACAGAGCCTGCTCGCTCCACGCTGGTTCGACAGTGTCGCAGCTTGAGGGTTCGCTGACCAGCTCCGGATTTCCGAGCTGGTCGAGCTTCAGCGGGACAGCTTGAGATTGTTCCAGATAGCCAGGCTCGGCTCGGCCTGGTTCAGTGTGTAGAAATGCAGCCCCGGCGCGCCACCGGCGAGCAGTTTCGCGCACATTTCGCTAATGACCTGCTCGCCGAAGGCCTGGATGCTGTCCATGTCGTCACCGTAGGATTCCAGCTGCTTGCGCACCCAGCGCGGGATGTCCGCGCCGCAGGCATCGGAGAAGCGCGCCAGCTTGCTGTAGTTGGTGATCGGCATGATGCCCGGCACGATCGGTGTTTCGACCCCCAGCTTGCGCACCCGCTCGACGAAATAGAAGTAGCAGTCGGCGTTGAAGAAGTACTGGGTGATGGCGCTGTCGGCACCCGCCCGAGCCTTGCGTACGAAGTTGTTCAGGTCGTCCTCGAAATTGCGCGCCTGCGGATGCATCTCCGGGTAGGCAGCGATTTCGATGTGGAAGTGGTCGCCCGTCTCGGCGCGAATGAACTCCACCAGTTCATTGGCGTAGCGCAACTCGCCGCTGGCCATGCCCATGCCCGACGGCAGGTCGCCACGCAGGGCGACGATGCGCTTGATGCCAGCGTCCCTGTACAGATTAAGCAGCTCGCGCAAGTCGGTCTTGCTATCGCCTACGCAGGACAGGTGCGGTGCGGTGGCAACCTTCACTTCACCATCGAGCTGCAGCACAGTGTTCAGCGTGCGGTCGCGAGTCGAACCACCGGCGCCATAGGTGCAGGAGAAAAAATCCGGCTTGTACTCAGCCAGCCGCCTTGCGGTGACCAGCAGCTTTTCATGCCCGGCTTCGGTCTTGGTTGGGAAGAATTCGAAGCTGATGGACGGGGAATTCAGAGCAGTCATTGTGGTTATACCAAGCTTGAAGCCTGAAGCCTGAAGCCTGGAGCCGAGCGCGGTGGATACCCTGTCCGCGTTCAGCTCTCAGCTTCAGCTCAAGCTATTTAGTAGCGATAGCTGTCCGGCTTGAACGGCCCTTCAACCTCGACGCCGATGTATTCGGCTTGTTTTGGCGTCAGCTGGGTGATTACTCCGCCGAAGCCGCGAACCATTTCGGCGGCGACTTCCTCGTCGAGCTTCTTCGGCAGCACCATGACAGTGACATTCGCGGTCTTTTGCGCCACAGGAAGGTCGGCAAACTTCTCGTTAAACAGGTGAATCTGCGCCAGCACCTGGTTGGCGAAGGAGCCGTCCATGATCCGGCTCGGGTGGCCAGTGGCGTTGCCCAGGTTTACCAGGCGGCCCTCGGCCAGCAGGATCAGATAGTCGTCGTTGTGGGCATCGAAGCTGCCAGCGCCGGTGCGGTGAACCTTGTGTACCTGTGGCTTGACCTCTTCCCAGGCCCAGTTCTTGCGCATGAAGGCGGTGTCGATCTCGTTGTCGAAGTGACCGATATTGCACACCACGGCGCGTTTCTTCAGCGCCTTGAGCATGCCGGCGTCGCACACGTTGGCGTTGCCGGTAGTGGTGACGATCAGATCGATCTTGCCCAGCAGCGCGGTGTCGATGCAGGCATCGGTGCCGTCGTTGATGCCGTTGTTATACGGGGAGACCAGTTCGAAGCCGTCCATGCACGCCTGCATGGCGCAAATCGGGTCGATTTCGGAAACCTTGACGATCATGCCTTCCTGACGCAGCGACTGTGCCGAGCCCTTGCCCACGTCGCCGTACCCGATCACCAGTGCCTGCTTGCCGGACAGCAAATGGTCGGTGGCGCGCTTGATGGCGTCGTTGAGGCTGTGGCGGCAACCGTATTTGTTGTCGTTCTTGCTCTTGGTAACCGAGTCGTTGACGTTGATCGCCGGGACTTTCAGCGTGCCGCCCTTGAGCATGTCCAGCAGGCGATGGACGCCGGTGGTGGTTTCCTCGGTGATGCCGTGAACGTTTTCCAGCACCTGCGGATACTTGTCGTGCAGGATCTGGGTCAGGTCACCGCCATCATCCAGGACCATATTGGCGTCCCACGGCAGACCATTCTTGAGGATGGTCTGCTCGATGCACCACTCATACTCTTCCTCTGTCTCGCCTTTCCAGGCAAACACCGGGATTCCTGCAGCGGCAATGGCAGCAGCGGCCTGATCCTGAGTGGAGAAGATGTTGCAGCTGGACCAGCGGACTTCGGCGCCGAGGGCGATCAGGGTCTCGATCAGAACGGCAGTCTGGATGGTCATATGGATGCAGCCGAGGATCTTCGCACCCTTGAGCGGCTGTTCAGCAGCGTATTTACGGCGCAGGCCCATCAGCGCAGGCATTTCTGATTCGGCGATGATGATTTCGCGACGACCCCAGGCAGCCAGGGAAATATCGGCGACCTTGAAGTCGGTGAAGCCGGCAGGCGTCATGACAGCACTCATTAAAGAGTTCTCCATTCGGAATATGCGAATGGGCGCCGTTGGTGCGTTCTAGGAAACGCCCCATCCGAGCCTGACAGATCAACTGCTGCAGCGCCCCTCGGACAGGTGGCGGGCACGGCCGAACGGAGTCGGTCGCGTAAACCTGGCGATTATAACGGCGCACGCTGCCAATCCCAAGCCCGGTGCGTTGGGCTTCACCGGCGCGCTGTTTAGTTTGCAGGCGAACTCCGTGCAGGTGCCGGGAGTCGTATTTTCAGGTCCCGACGACCTTTCGCCGGGCGAACATCTGGAACCGTCGATATGAGCCTCTTGTTCCGAACCTTCATATTGATACTGGCCGGCGCGCTCAGCCTGCCGGCGATGGCGCGGTCGTGCTATGTCACGGCCGATACCTCAGGTACCGTGCCGCCACCGGTCGTGACCGAGAAATGCTTCGAGTACCGAGGCGTGGAGGATGAACAGGAGTCCCTCGACTGGGTCTGCGCCAATACCGCGGCGGTGGAAAACTCCCGTCGTGAAATTCGCGACAGTTGTCCGTCTGGCCATTTCGGTGTGTGCACTGCGCGCTTGACCCCGGAATCCCTCGCCAATGAGCGGGCGACCGGCACCCAGGCAGCTAACGGCACCTTTTCGGGTACCGTGTCCGAGGACGCTCAGATCATCACTTACAACTACCAGGCCAGTGATCGCGGGCAGGCGAAGGTCGACTGCGAAAGCGCGGGCGGTGAATGGTCGCAGTAAGCGCGCCTGGTTTGTCCTGCACCGATTCAGGGGTGATAATCGCCGGCTTTGCAGTTGATCTGGTGATCTGAAATGAAGCTGAAGTTATGGGGTCTGTCGATGATCGGCATTCTGGCTCTGTCCGGCTGTGATCGTGTCGACCCCAATTCGCCGCTTGGCAAGCGCAAGGCGATCTACCAGCAGATGCTCGATGTGAAAGAAGACATGGGAGGCATGTTGCGTGGCCGCCTCGCTTTCGAGGGCAGTGCTTTCGCCACCGGCGCGGCTGAACTTGACCAGCTATCACGCCAGCCGTGGCAGCATTATCCGGCCGTGAAGGAAGAGCAGAGCGACGCCCGCGAAGATGTCTGGCAGCGCCAGGCGCGTTTCAACGAGCTGGCACGCGACCTTGAAGGCAAGACCGCGGCGTTGGCAGCGTTGACCGCCAGGCAACCGGTGACCGCGGAGGCAGTGGCACCTGCGTTTCAACAGATCGAGGATGCCTGCGAAGCCTGCCATAAGGAATTTCGCGCTTACTGATTGGCGCATGCGCCTCTATCAGTGTTTAGCCGCTTCGAGTTCACGGCGTGCCTGGTCCAGTTCTTCTCGGCGCAACTCGATGATGCGTGGGTTGCCCGCGCCCAGGGCTTCACGTAATTGAGCTTCACGCTCACTGGTGCGCTGATTGGCGCGTTTCACGTTCGCCTGGTTGGCCTGTAGCGGAACCAGGCCACGGCAATCTTCGTTAAAAGTGCCTAGACGCTCGTCGAGCTTCAACAGCCGCACCTTGTCGCCCTGCAGCCGAGCCTCGGTGAGCTGAGTCCCGAGTGCATTGCGCCGATCGCTACATGTTGCTGGCGGCTCTGCAGCTAACAGGATAGAGGTGCTGCCGAAACCTGCGACCAGCAGTATGGCCATCATTCGCTTGGCAAGCATGCCGGGCTCCGTAGTCAGAAAGTCGGTGGCCTATATGGACTCTATGCTCACAGACAAAGTGCCTTTAGAAGCCGGCAATACCTGCAGCACTGAGCTGATCTATCAATAGTTGCACCGGCGGTGCGGTGAAGAAGGCCCGTAGCTGACGTGCTCGCGCTGCGCCGATTCCGGGCTCGGCTTGCCATTGCTCCTCGCTGCGTGCTGCCAGTGTCGCCCAATCGCCAGTCGATACCGCCTCTGCGCCAGGCGGAAGGCCCAGCGCGCGCAACCACTCGGTGAATGACCGCTGCCGTGCCTGAGCGAAGCTGTCGGCAATTTTTGCTGCCCTGATTTCGCCGAACCCGGGCAGACGCTGCAGCTGCTCGGCATCCAGTTCCAGCCATGCCAGCAGGTTCGGCAGTTGTCCGGCTTCGAGCAGGGTGAGCCAGGTACCGGAGCTGATGCCGGGCAGATCCAGCCCCTGTTTGCCGCTCAGCCAGCTTAAACGAGCCAGAAACTGCTGTTGGCAGCCAGGTTTCGGCTGCCAACAGCTCAGCGCATGGTAGTTCACGGGGTCGGGCGGGACGACTGTAGGGCGTTCCTGACTACGCCACACCACAGCGTCAAGTCGAGGAATGGTCTGCCCTGCCAGGGTGATCGCCACCTGGTCGCCGGGGCGGACGTCCAGAGCGTGCCAGCGCTTAAGCGAGCTGAGGCTGACGCGGCTGACTTTTCGATCATCCAGCTGGATCGGCACCAGCCCTATCAACGGCGTGATACGGCCGCTGCGGCCGATGCGGAATTCCACCGAGCTGACGCTCGCCAGGCCGGTGCGCAGCGGGTATTTCCAGGCTGCGGCCCAGTACGGTGGTTCGGCTTGCCAGCGGCTTGAATCAATACGCTGCCCCTGGCGCAGGACGACGCCGTCGCTGGCGAACGGCAGCGGATTCCGGTACCAGCGCTCACGCCATTGCCGTGCCTGAGCGAATGCATCGATCGGCAGGGTCAGTCGCCTGCTGTCGGCGAATCCCAACGCCACCAGGCCATCGAGGCGCTCCTGCATCGCGGCGGGGCCGTTGGGCCAATCCCAGACGAACAGGTCTAGCTGCAGGGCAGCGTGCGGGTCGATCCGTTGACTGGCCATGGCTCCGGCAACTCGACTGCGTGCGCCCATGCCGCCAGCTACAGCCTGTACGTGGCCGGGCAGTCGCCAATAGAGTTCGCCTTGCAGGATGATTTCGTCGGCAGATGGCAGTCGTTGCGGTATCGAGGGAACGGCGCGGACCTTGTGCGTCCAGTCCTGGCCTCGGTAACCGTCTCCGCGGCTGATCGCCTGCTGCAGCAGGCCTTCTCGGTAGGTCAGGGTGATGGCAACACCGTCGACCTTCGGTTGAATCCACAGGTCATTGCGATGCGCCATCCAGGCTGCAACCGCCTGTTCATCGGCGAGCTTGACGAGGCCCGTTTGCGGCACAGGGTGAGGTACGGCGCTGGTGGCGCCGCGCAAAGGGGATCGCGATGGCGCATCTGGTTTTGCGAAGCAGCGTTGCCAGCTTTCCAGGCGCGCGCGTGCCTGGTCGTAAATCTCATCGTCGACGGGTGAGAGGCCATGCCCATGGTAGGCCTCATCCCATTCGGCAATCTGGCGGCTTAGCGCCTGCGTTTCGCGCTCGGCTCGATCAGCGGGCCAGGGAGGGCACGTGGCCAGGCAGGGAAAGGTGACGAAGACCAGCAGTAACGCTATTAGGCGCATGGCGAGCATCCTTGCTCAGTGGCGGGTGGTTCATTGTGGTCAAACCGACTGGCGTCGGCCGTGCGCTAGCGCATGTTGAACAGCTCCTGATGGAAGTCCTGGGGAGCCAGGCCACGTGCCAGCAGGTCGTTTCGCAGGTCGCGGGCAAAGCCTGCCGGGCCGCAGAACCAGAACTCGCTGTCCTTCCACTGCGGTGCCAATTGACGGAGGCGCTCCGGCGTCAGGCGCCCGTCCTGGCTGGCCACCAGCACATGCAGGCGCACCTTTGCGCGTTCGGCGAGCTGGCGGATATTCTCGATAAATTGTTGATCAGGTGCGCTCGTGCTGTAGAACAGCACGACATTGCTGCCGCTGCCGCTGCCGCTGCCGCTGCCGCTGCCGCCGGTCGCGGCCAGCGCCTGCAGCCGAGCCAGGAAAGGGGTGATGCCGATGCCGCCGGCAATCCAGATCTGCTGCGGCTGGCGTCCGCTGAAGTCGAAGCAGCCGTAGGGGCCTTCGATCTTCACCAGATCACCGGTGCGCAGGGTGTGTGGCAGGGTGTTGGTGTAATCGCCAAGTCCCTTGATCGAGAAGGTGAGTTTGCCGTCGTTGTGCCAGGAGGAGGAGATACTGAAGGGGTGCGGTCCTTCCTTTTCGTCGAAGGTCACGAAGGCAAACTGTCCGGCCAGATGCCCAGGCCACGGGCCGTCGAGCTTGACCTCCACTTCCAGAACACGGTTGTCCCGGTGTTGGTGTAACGCCTCGATGCGGCCTATCACCTGATGCCGCCTGCCGACCTGACGCGTCAGCGAAATGAGTGCCGCCACGCTGCCCGCGATCATCAGCAGGATCATGAGGGGCCCGAGAGCGGCGGTCCAATAGGCGGGCGGCAGCAGGATGAACGAGTGCACCACCAGCGCCAGATAGATCAGCGCCAACAGGCGGTGGGTCTTATAGAACCATCGGTAAGGAAAGCGCTTGCTCAGCGCCAGCACAATGAACAGCACGGCGGCATAGAAGGCCCATTCGCCGATGTGTTCAGCCATTCCACGCAGGCTGTGCAAATAGCCGAAGAAGGTATCCGGTGCCTGTTCCGCAGCGCGGCGAGCCGGACGCTGCAGCCAGCCCCATTCTCTCAGCCATCTCGGGATCTGCACCCATCCCCAATGGATGATGGCCAGCCCCAGTACGCTGATACCCAGCCATTTGTGCAGGCGGTAGCCCTTGTCCAGCCCGCCCAGAAAGCGCTCGATCCGTACCGGCCGGGTAGTCAGCAGTATCGCGATGCTCATCGCACCCATGGTGAGAACGCCGGTGTAATGAACCATCGTCCTGCGCAGTGGCCAGAAACCTTGCATGGCCAGCTCGTCCGCCAGTAGCCAGAGCAACGTCAGTCCGATAAACAGAGCGGCGAAACTGAGTCTGATATTTTTCATGAGGACCCCCTGCATTGCATGCGGCGCGCTAGCATGACTAGCATGCGCCTTCTAGGCCTGAGTCGACATGATCAGTGTCAGGTTCAGTATTCGGTGCGCACCCGTTTATTACAGTCGCTCCCCGAGCCTCTTCAGAGAATCGTACGTGTCCCATGTAATTTCCATCGAGCAACTCACCAAGACCTACGCCTCCGGTCACCCGGCGCTCAAACAGATAGACCTGCAAATACGCAGGGGCGAGATCTTCGCGCTGCTCGGTCCCAACGGGGCGGGCAAGACCACGCTGATAAGCATCATCTGCGGCATCGTCAATCCGGGCGAAGGGAGGGTGTTGGTCGATGGCCACGACATCGTTCGCGACTATCGGCTAGCGCGTTCGAAGATTGGCCTGGTGCCGCAGGAGCTTTTCAACGAAGGGTTCGAGAGCGTCTGGGCCACGGTGCGCTTTTCCCGCGGGCTATTCGGCAAGGCTCCGAATGATGCTTTTCTGGAACAACTGCTGCGCGACCTGTCGCTGTGGGACAAGAAGAACGCTCGCATCCTCGACCTCTCCGGGGGAATGAAGCGCCGGGTAATGATCGCCAAGGCGCTGTCCCACGAACCTTCGATCCTGTTTCTCGACGAGCCCACTGCCGGCGTGGACGTCGAGCTGCGCCGCGCCATGTGGCAGATGGTACGCGGGCTTCGCGAACGCGGCGTCACCATCATTCTCACCACGCATTACATCGAAGAAGCTGAAGAAATGGCCGATCGCATCGGGGTGATCAGCAAAGGCGAGATCGTTCTGGTGGAAGACAAGGCCACGTTGATGCAGAAACTCGGCAAGAAGCAGCTGACGCTTTACTTGAAACGGCCGCTGGCGTCGATTCCCGCGGAGTTCGGTGACTACCCCTTGGAGCTGGCGGGCGATGGTTATCAGCTGATTTATACCTTCGACGCCCAGCACGAGCACACCGGTATCGGCGAGTTGCTCAAGCACCTCGGCGAGCACGGCATCGATTTCAAGGATCTGCAATCGAGCCAGAGTTCCCTGGAAGAAATCTTCGTCAGTCTGGTAAAGGGCAGCCGCACATGAATTTCTACGCCATTCGCGCCATTTACCTGTTCGAGCTCGCCCGTACCTGGCGCACGCTGCTGCAGAGCATCGCCACGCCAGTGATTTCAACTTCGCTGTATTTCGTGGTGTTCGGCGCGGCCATTGGTTCGCGCATGGAGGCCATGCACGGCATCAGTTATGGCGCCTTCATCGTGCCGGGGTTGATCATGATGGCGCTGCTCAGCGAGAGCATCTCCAACGCCTCCTTCGGCATCTACATGCCGCGCTATTCGGGCACCATCTACGAAGTGCTGTCGGCGCCGGTTTCCTACCTGGAAATCGTCATCGGCTACGTGGGTGCGGCGGCCACCAAGTCCTTGATCCTCGGGCTGGTCATTCTGCTCACGGCGCGGCTGTTCGTCGATTTCGAGATCGCCCACCCGTTTTGGATGGCGTTCTTTCTGGTGCTGACTGCGGTCACCTTCTGCCTGTTCGGTTTCATCATCGGCATCTGGGCCGATGGCTGGGAGAAGCTGCAGATCGTCCCGGCACTGATCGTCACGCCACTGGCGTTCCTCGGTGGTAGTTTCTACTCCATCGAGATGCTGCCGCCGTTGTGGCAGAAGATCACTCTGTTCAACCCGGCGGTTTACCTGATCAGCGGCTTCCGTTGGAGCTTCTACGGGGTTTCGGACGTGAACGTGGCGGTTAGTCTGGGCATGACGCTGGGTTTTCTGGTGCTGTGTCTGGCGTTGATCGGATGGATATTCAGGACGGGTTATCGGTTGAAGAACTGACGGGGTTCGCAACAGATGTATCGGCTGCGGCAGCACCTGTGTATGCCCCCATGAAGAAAGCCCCGCTCGGCTTGCGCCGGCGGGGCTTTCTTCATGGGGGTGCAGCTTGCGGGCTTCAGAGCCCGGCAGCGGCGCGCAGAGCGTCGGCCCTGTCGGTGCGCTCCCAGGTGAACGCGGTAAAGGTGTCGTTACCCACCGTCATCTCATAGGGTTTGCGACCGAAGTGGCCGTAGGCCGCGGTGGCCTGGTACATCGGGTGCAGCAGGTTGAGCATGGTGGTGATTGCGTAAGGGCGCAGGTCGAAATGCTCGCGCACCAGGGCGACGATCTTCTCGTCGCTGAGCTTGCCGGTGCCGAAGGTATTGATCGAGATCGAAGTCGGTTGCGCCACGCCGATGGCGTAGGAGACCTGAATTTCGCAGCGATCGGCCAGCCCCGCGGCGACGATGTTCTTGGCCACGTAGCGACCGGCATAGGCGGCCGAACGGTCGACCTTGGACGGGTCCTTGCCGGAGAAGGCGCCGCCGCCATGACGGGCCATGCCGCCGTAGGTGTCGACGATGATCTTGCGCCCAGTCAAGCCGCAGTCACCCACCGGGCCGCCAATGATGAACTGACCGGTCGGATTGATGTGGAACTGGGTGTCCTTGTGCAGCAGCTCGGCGGGGATCACGTGCTTGACGATCAGCTCCATCACCGCTTCCTGCAGGTCCGCGTGCTTGACCTCTGGATTGTGCTGCGTGGAGAGCACGATGGCATCGATGCCGACCACCTTGCCGCCTTCATAGCGGCAGGTCACCTGAGATTTCGCATCCGGACGCAACCACGGCAGCAGGCCGTTCTTGCGGGCCTCGGCCTGGCGCTCGACCAGGCGATGCGAGAAGCAGATCGGTGCCGGCATCAGCACGTCGGTTTCGTTGCTGGCATAGCCGAACATCAGGCCCTGGTCGCCGGCGCCCTGGTCTTCTGGCTTGGAGCGATCCACGCCCTGGGCGATATCCACCGACTGCTTGCCGATGATGTTGAGTACGCCACAGGTGGCGCCGTCGAAGCCGACATCCGAGCTGGTGTAACCGATATCGATGATGACGTCGCGGACGATCTGCTCCAGATCGACCCAGGCGCTGGTGGTGACTTCGCCTGCGACGATGGCCACGCCGGTCTTGACCAGCGTTTCACAGGCCACGCGGGCATGCTTGTCCTCGGCGATGATGGCGTCCAGCACGGCATCGGAAATCTGGTCGGCGATCTTGTCCGGATGCCCTTCGGACACGGACTCTGAGGTGAAAATCGAATATTCGCTCATCTAGCGGTTTCCTGTTGCCGGTGGGTGAGGCGGTTGTCAGCGGCTGGCCGGCTAAAGGCCCGCGCCTGAATCTGAAAACCGTTCTTCAAGCCAATGTAGAGACTTTCGCCGGGCGTCAGCCCTGCAGCGGCGGCCCAGCGGGCCAGATCGTCCTGCTCGAAACCCAGCCAGAGGTCGCCGCAGGCCTCCCTGGCCCACCCCTGGTTGTGGCTGCACAATTCGGTGATCAGCAGACTGCCGCCCGCTTTGACCAGCCGTGCCAGTTGTTTCAATGCTTCGCCTGGAGCCGCCAGATGATGCAGAACCATGTTCAGCACAACGCAATCGGCCGGCGGGCAATCATCGTGCAAGGCATCGGCGAGCTTCAGTTCGACGTTGCCGAGCGCTTGCCGTTCGCAATGCGCCTTTGCTAGATCCAGCATCGCCGGGCTGTTGTCCAGACCGGTGACTCGTGCAAAACGGCTCGCCAACTCCGGGAGGAAGCTGCCATCGCCCGGGCCGACTTCCAGCGCCGTGGCACGCGGATCGAAGTTCAGCGCCTCGAGCAATGCCACGACACTGTCGCGATACTGCGGCAGCCCGGCGATCAGATCCTGGCGTGCCTGGAAGCTGCCCGCCATGCGCGCGAAGAAATCCTCGCTGGCTGCGCTGCGCTGGGCGTGAACGCCTGCGATACGTGCCAGCACTTCTTCCGACGGGCTCAGCCGATCAACTTCTTCCAGCAGCGCTGCATGCAGGGCGCCACCGAGGTTGTCGTTCTGCGGCAGGGTGCGGCGGTAGAAAATCGTATTGCCCTCGCGGCGTGTTGCCACCAGGCCGGCCTGGGCCAGCACCTTGAGATGGTGGCTGATACCCGACTGGCCGATGGCGAAAATCTGCGCCAATTCCAAGACGCCGAATGAATCGCTGCACAACGCGCGCAGTATGTTAAGGCGCAGCGCATCGCCACCTGCCTTGCACAGCGCGGCAAGCTGGTCGCTATCGTTGATATGGAACTCGGGCATGCGCAGGCTCATAAGCGAGGCAGTCTAGTCAGTCGCTTTTTGCTCAGCAAGAGCTATATCAAGATATTTTGATATAGCGTCGACAATGCAAATCCGGACGAGCGAGACGATCAGCAGGGCGACTGCTGGGGAAATGACAAGGTAGGTCGCCGCCCGATGCATCACCCCTGCGAGCATCAGGTGCACGTTTTGGCCGGCGAGCCCATGCGCTTAGACGCCGAGACCGGGTCAGCGGTCGTATCTGTCATTGCCCTAGCATGGCCCGCTGGGCGAAAATGCCGCTCTTTCCGTGATAGCCCCGCAGGAGATTCAGCGATGCCCAGCCGTCGTGAGCGAGCCAATGCCATTCGTGCCCTCAGCATGGATGCCGTGCAGAAAGCCAACAGCGGCCATCCCGGTGCCCCGATGGGCATGGCGGACATCGCCGAAGTGCTCTGGCATGACCATCTGAAACACAGCCCGACCAACCCCTTGTGGGCCGACCGTGACCGCTTCGTGCTGTCCAACGGGCACGGCTCGATGCTGATCTACTCGCTGTTGCACCTGACCGGCTACGACCTGTCCATTGACGACCTGAAGAACTTCCGCCAGCTGCACAGCAAGACCCCGGGCCATCCCGAGTTCGGCTACACCGCAGGCGTAGAGACCACCACCGGCCCGCTCGGCCAGGGGCTGGCCAACGCCGTGGGCTTTGCCCTGGCGGAGAAAGTCATGGCGGCGCAGTTCAATCAGCCCGGTCATACCATCGTCGACCACAACACCTATGTGTTCCTCGGTGACGGCTGCTTGATGGAAGGCATCTCTCACGAAGTCTGCTCGTTGGCCGGTACCCTGGGGCTGAACAAGCTCACCGCCTTCTATGACGACAACGGTATCTCCATCGATGGCGAAGTGCATGGCTGGTTCACCGACGATACCCCGCGCCGCTTCGAAGCCTATGGCTGGCAAGTGATCCGCAACGTCAATGGCCACGATGCCGATGAAATTCAGATCGCCATCGACACTGCGCGCAAGAGTGATCGTCCGACGCTGATCTGTTGCAAGACCGTCATTGGCTTCGGCTCGCCGAACAAGCAGGGCAAGGAAGCGTCCCACGGTGCCGCGCTGGGTGAGGCGGAGATCGCGCTGACCCGCGAGGCGCTAGGCTGGAAGTACGGCCCGTTCGAGATACCTGCCGAGATCTACGCCGAATGGGACGCCAAGCAGAAGGGCGCCGACGCCGAGAACGAGTGGAACAAGCGCTTCGCCGCCTATGAAGCCGAGTTCCCGACGCTGGCCGCTGAGTTCAAGCGCCGCATGGCCGGCGATCTGCCCGCCGACTTTGCCGAGAAGGCGTCCGCGTTCATCCGTGAAGTCGCAGCCAAGGGCGAAACCATCGCCAGCCGCAAGGCCAGCCAGAACTGCCTGAATGCCTTCGGTCCGTTGCTGCCCGAGTTGCTCGGTGGCTCGGCGGACCTGGCCGGCTCCAACCTGACCCTGTGGAAGGGTTGCAAGCCGGTGGTCGCCGAAGACGCCTCGGGTAACTACATGTATTACGGCGTGCGCGAGTTCGGCATGGCGGCGATCATGAACGGCGTTGCCTTGCACGGTGGCCTGATTCCCTACGGCGCGACCTTCCTGATGTTCATGGAATACGCACGCAACGCGGTGCGCATGTCGGCACTGATGAAGCAGCGAGTGATCTACGTCTTCACCCACGACTCCATCGGCCTCGGCGAGGACGGCCCGACGCACCAGCCTATCGAGCAACTGACCAGCCTGCGCACCACCCCCAACTTGGATACCTGGCGCCCGGCCGACACGGTCGAGTCAGCGGTGGCGTGGAAGCATGCGCTCGAGCGCAAGGACGGCCCGAGCGCGCTGATCTTTTCGCGCCAGAATCTGCCGTTCCACGTGCGTGACAACGAGACCGAAGCGGCTATTGCCCGTGGCGGTTACATCCTGAAGAACTGCGCTGGCGAGCCGGAACTGATCCTCATTGCCACCGGTTCGGAGGTCAGCCTGGCCGTCGACGCCGCAGGCAAGCTGACCGAACAGGGCCGCAAGGTGCGCGTGGTTTCCATGCCTTGCACCAGCGTGTTCGACGCACAGGAGGCTGCTTACAAGCAGCTGGTCCTGCCGGTGGAAGTGGGCGCGCGCGTCGCCATCGAAGCGGCTCACGGGGACTACTGGTACAAGTACGTCGGTCTCGACGGTCGCATCATCGGCATGACCAGCTACGGCGAATCGGCCCCGGCTGAACAGCTGTTCGAGGAGTTCGGCTTCACTGTCGACAACATCCTCGCAGTGGCTGAGGAGCTGCTGGAAGACTGACTGCAGCGATCCGGTGGATGACTTCGGCCATCCACCCTACCTAGCACCCACCTTGAGAGGTGGAATCCCGCCCGTGGATTTCCACCTGCAGATCGGCGAAGACTTCATGACCAGTGCCCGTCCTTACAGAGTCGCCCTCAACGGCTACGGTCGCATCGGTCGCTGCGTGCTGCGCGCTTTCTATGAGCGGGGCAGTGCGTTCGGGTTCGACATTGTCGCGCTCAACGATCTGGCCGACATGGCCAGTCTGGAGTACCTGACCCGTTTCGACTCTACCCATGGTCGTTTTCCCGGCGAGGTGAGTGTGGATGGCGATTGCCTGCACATAAATGGCGATTGCGTAAAGGTGCTGCGTGAGTCGACCCCGGAAGCAGTCGACTGGCGTGCCCTGGGTGTGGATCTTGTGCTGGAGTGTTCCGGCGCCTACAACACTCGTGCTGGCGGCCAGCGCTTTCTTGAGGCTGGGGCGCCGCGGGTACTGTTTTCTCAGCCGATGGCCAGCGCCGCCGATGTCGACGCCACCGTGGTGATGGGCATCAACCATGAGCAGCTGACCGGTGCCGAGACACTGGTATCCAACGCCTCCTGCACCACCAACTGTGGCGTGCCGTTACTCAAGTTGCTCAACGACGCAGTCGGTATCGAGTACGCCTCGATCACCACTATCCACTCGGCGATGAACGACCAGCCGGTGATCGATGCCTATCACCACGAGGACCTGCGTCGTACGCGCTCGGCGTTCCAGTCGGTGATTCCGGTTTCCACCGGATTGGCGCGCGGCATCGAGCGCCTGCTGCCGGAACTCTCCGCGCGGATTCAGGCCAAAGCCGTGCGGGTGCCGACGGTAAACGTGTCGTGCCTGGACATCACCCTGCAGACCCGGCGCGACACTAGCGCCCAGGAAATCAACCGAGTTCTGCGTCAAGCCGCTGAAGCCGGTCCGCTGAAGGGGTTGCTTGCGTATACCGAGCTGCCCCATGCCAGCTGCGACTTCAACCATGACCCGCACTCGGCGATCGTCGACGGCAGCCTGACCCGTGTATCCGGCCCGCGATTGGTCAACCTGTTGGCCTGGTTCGACAACGAATGGGGCTTCGCCAACCGAATGCTGGAAGTGTCCGAACATTATCTGCGGGTCGCTCACCGCGCCTGAGCAGCCGAACTTGAGACTTCGCCGTTATTGAACTTAAGGAAGATCAGATGACCGTTTTGAAGATGACCGATCTCGACCTCCAGGGTAAGCGCGTGCTGATCCGAGAGGACCTCAACGTGCCGGTGAAGGACGGTGTGGTAAAGAGCGATGCGCGCATCCTGGCTTCGCTGCCGACCATCAAGCTGGCGCTACAAAAGGGCGCCGCGGTACTGGTTTGCTCGCACCTTGGCCGCCCGGAAGAAGGCGTCTACAGCGAGGAGAACAGCCTCAAGCCAGTGGCAGACTACCTGGCCAAGGCGCTCGGTCGCGAGGTGCCGCTGGTCAAGGATTATCTCGATGGTGTCGAGATCCAACCCGGCGAATTGGTCCTGTTGGAGAACGTGCGCTTCAATACCGGCGAGAAGAAGAACAGCGACGAACTAGCGCGCAAATATGCCTCGCTGTGTGACGTCTTCGTCATGGACGCGTTCGGCACCGCGCATCGTGCCCAGGGCTCGACCCATGGCGTGGCCAAGTTCGCTCCGGTGGCCTGCGCCGGCCCGCTGCTGGCGGCGGAACTGGACGCGCTGGGCAAGGCGTTGAAGAGCCCTGCCAAACCGATGGCGGCCATCGTCGCAGGCTCCAAGGTTTCGACCAAACTGGACGTCCTGAACAGCCTGAGCCAGGTATGCGATCAGCTGATCGTCGGCGGCGGCATCGCCAACACCTTTCTGGCCGCCGCAGGCTTCCCGGTGGGCAAATCCCTTTACGAGGCCGACTTGGTCGACACCGCTAAAGCCATCGCGGCCAAAGTCAGCGTACCGCTGCCGGTGGATGTAGTAGTGGCCAAGGCCTTTTCCGAGGATGCCGAAGCGACGATCAAGGCAGTGGCTGACGTGGCCGACGACGACATGATTCTGGACATCGGCCCGCAGACCGCAGCCAATTTCGCCGAGCTGCTGAAGAGCTCGAAAACCATTCTCTGGAACGGACCGGTGGGTGTATTCGAGTTCGATCAGTTCGGCAACGGCACCAAGGTGTTGGCCGAGGCAATTGCTGACAGTCCTGCCTTCTCCATTGCTGGTGGTGGCGACACCCTGGCGGCCATCGACAAGTATGGCGTCGGCGACAGGATTTCCTACATTTCCACCGGTGGTGGCGCCTTCCTGGAGTTCGTCGAAGGCAAGGTATTGCCGGCGGTCGAGGTGCTGGAGCAGCGTGCGGGCTAAGCGTTTTTTACAAACGCAACGGCGAGGGCACCCCTGAGGCTGGCTGCTGTCTCTGTTCTGAATGAACAAGGAATGGAGACGTGCCATGCGTTATGTAGCCGTTGCGGTTTGTTGCCTGGGACTGTTCGGCTGTGCCGGCGGGGCACCGGATTCGGTTTGTGAGGTCTTCGACCCGCCACTGGTGCAAAGCCCAACGACGCAGGACGATCAGCGAGTGGAAGTGCAAAGTACTGGCGACCCTACGGTAGGTACCGATGCAGGAGCTCAGGATTGCTAAGGGAATGGATGGAGGGCCAGCCAGAAAGATGAAGATAGAAGGCGTGCTTTTGCTGGTGGTGGCGCTCTCGCTCGCCGGCTGCGGCCATTGGCAGTCCGGTCCGGACGCGCCTTTTGTGCGCTGGAAATGCCAGAGCCAACAGAACATCGCCTGGCGCTACGCGGATGCCGAGCGCCAGAGTGTGGATCTCAAGATCGGCGACAGCGAGAAGGTTCATCATTTGCGCAAGGAACCCGCTACCCGTGGTGATTTCTATAGCGATGGCCTGGTGGGATTTCACAACAAGGGCAATGAGGCGTTGGTCTATCGGCTGACCGATGACAAGCTGCTCGCCCATGGCTGCAGTGCGTCTCTGATTACCTGGTGATGAGCTTCGCCCGCCTTTGCGAGCGCTGACGAAAGTTGGCGCGTTTTCGCCCGGGCTGATGGCTTTTGGTCCGACCGCCACTACAATGCCGCGCCATACCGCGCGGTGCTTGAACAGCGCCGGCCCCTGCGGCAGGCTTTACACGATTAAACGACCCAGACCGGGAGAAAGGAAAACATGGCACTCATCAGCATGCGCCAGATGCTCGACCACGCCGCCGAATTCGGCTACGGCGTGCCGGCCTTCAACGTCAACAACCTCGAGCAGATGCGCGCCATCATGGAAGCGGCCGACAAGACCGATTCCCCGGTGATCGTCCAGGCTTCCGCCGGTGCGCGCAAATACGCCGGTGCGCCTTTCCTGCGTCACCTGATCCTGGCGGCTATCGAAGAATTCCCGCATATCCCGGTGTGCATGCACCAGGACCACGGCACCAGCCCCGACGTATGCCAGCGCTCGATCCAGCTGGGCTTCTCCTCGGTGATGATGGACGGCTCGCTGCGTGAGGACGGCAAGACCCCCGCCGACTATGACTACAACGTCCGTGTGACCCAGCAGACCGTGGCTTTCGCCCATGCCTGCGGCGTGTCCGTTGAAGGCGAACTGGGTTGCCTGGGCAGCCTGGAAACCGGCATGGCCGGAGAAGAAGACGGCGTTGGCGCCGAAGGCGTGCTGGACCACAGCCAGCTGCTGACCGACCCCGAAGAGGCCGCCGACTTCGTCGCCAAGACCAAGGTCGATGCGCTGGCCATCGCCATCGGCACCAGCCACGGCGCCTACAAGTTCACCAAGCCGCCGACCGGCGACACCCTGTCGATCCAGCGCATCAAGGAAATCCACGCGCGTATCCCCAATACGCACCTGGTGATGCACGGTTCTTCCTCGGTGCCGCAGGAATGGCTGGCGGTCATCAACCAGTACGGTGGCGACATCAAAGAAACCTACGGCGTCCCCGTCGAGGAAATCGTCGAGGGCATCAAGTACGGCGTGCGCAAGGTCAACATCGACACCGACCTGCGTCTGGCTTCCACCGGCGCGATCCGCGAGTTCCTGGCCAAGAACCCCAGCGAGTTCGATCCGCGCAAGGTCTTCGCCAAGACAGTGGTCGCCATGCGCGACATCTGCATCGCTCGCTACGAAGCCTTCGGCACCGCCGGTAACGCCTCGAAGATCAAGCCGATCTCCCTGGAAGGCATGTTCCAGCGCTACGCCAGCGGCGAGCTGGATCCGAAGATCAACTGATCCGTCCGCATATGAAAAAGCCCGCAATTGCGGGCTTTTTTGTTTCTGCGGGCGCTCAGTCCGACAGCAGCAGCTGGATCTGGCCGCGCAGCCGCTCCAGCGAGAAAGGCTTGGCCAGCACCGGCGCCGATTCGGCGATGGGGCTGCCGGATTCGTAGATCTCGATGGGGTAGCCGCTGATGAAGATGATCTTCAGCTCAGGCCGCAGCTTGAGCGCCGGTTCGGCGATCATCACGCCCGAAACGTTGCCAGGAAGGCGGAAGTCGGAAATCAGCAAGTCCAGCTGAGGCTTGGTGGCCAGGATCTCGAACGCCTTGGCCGAACTCTCCGCAGCGAGTACTCGATAGCCGAGATCTGCCAAGTAATCCGATAGCAGATCAAGGATATGGGGCTCGTCTTCGACGATCAGGACGACTTTTGGTGGTGCCTGGTTCATGCGTGCATTCTCGACGTTTCTCGGAACGCTCGAAAGCGGTACTGGCGGTTCATGCGCGTCATCCTTTCGACAATTGATGCCTCCTGAGTTCAGCGTCGCCAGCTGGGCGGTCGTCCTGCTGAGTGGAACGTGAATCAGTCGGCACTCCTCCGGCGCATGGGCCCAGGCTGGCCAAGCCTCCCGGCGTTAGGTTAATAACACCATATGGCATTTTGACGCTACGGTTGCCTGCGTGTCGCCTCGGGTATTCGGCAATCTGGGTGTCGGGGTAGCAGACACAGGTGGCTTGGGCGCTGCCAGAGGGTTAGGCTCGCGAGCTGCCTTCCAGGAGACTTCGAATGACCGATACCGAAAAACTGCACGCCATCGCTGAGGGTACGCTCGATCATTACCGCCAGCGTGCCGAGGCGTTCCGTGAGGGAACTTCCGATCACGATGTGTCGCAGAACATCGATGCGTTGTTGCGAAATATTTCTGGTCTGCCGCCCTTTTCCATCCTCGACGTGGGGTGTGGGCCGGGACGCGATCTGCGAACCTTTACCGAGCGGGGCCACCAGGCCGTCGGCCTGGACGGTGCCGAACCCTTTGTCGCGATGGCGAGGGAAACGGGCTGCGAGGTCTGGCATCAAGACTTGTTGCAGTTGCGGCTGCCTTCGGAGCAGTTCGACGGCATCTTCGCCAACGCCGTGCTGTTTCATGTTCCCAGTAGCGAGCTGCCACGTGTGCTGCGTCAACTGCGTGCCGCGTTGAAGCCAGGCGGAGTGCTGTTCTGTTCCAATCCTCGAGGCGATAACCAGGAGGGCTGGAGCGGTGGACGTTATGGAGTCTGGTATGACTGGAGCGCGTGGAGGGCGCACGTCGAGGCGGCGGGTTTTCGCGAGCTTGAGCATTATTACCGACCTGCAGGTTTGCCCTTTGAGCAGCAGCCGTGGCTTGCGAGTGTGTGGCGTCGAGTCTGATTTCCGGTGTGCGATTGCTCAGAATGCATGCCCGGCGGGGATGCGTCATGCGTTTTGCATGGGCGCACATCGCTACTATTGTTTTTAAGCTATTGATATTAAAGAACTTTATTCGAAATTTTAGGTTGGCACGAACGCTGCTCTTGCTATGGATGCTGGAACATAAACCGGAGTCCATAACAATGATCGCTGAACAAGTTCTCACTGCCGCTTTTCCCGAGTTTGAAGTCCTCACCACCAAGCGACCAGATGGCGGACTGCTGTTGGTCCTGCGCAACGATGGCCGGGAGGTCGTCAAGCGAGCCGTGTCTCGAGGACAGACACAGACCGCGATCCAACTGGAGTGGGTCATCAGCTCGATCCGCCGCGACCTGGCTTTGGAAGCTGGCATGTCGCCCGCTATCGCTCGCTTGCAGAGCCAAAGTCGTACGGGTTTGCCTACTTACGAGTACGCCTGATCGCGATCGAGTCAGTTGCTGCAGCGCTGTGATCGAAGAGCGAGCCGGCCTGAGAGCCGGCCGTTATAGAGCCGTTAGCCAATGAGGAATAACCATGAACGCCATTGATATGCTGATCGAAGACCATGTGCGGGTTAAGGATTTGTTGACGCGTCTGACCGAATCCACCGAGCGAGCTGTGAAAACGCGTACCGAGCTGCTGCAGAAGCTGGAAATGGAAGTCACCATTCACACCGAGCTCGAAGAGCAGATTCTCTATCCGGCTTACAAGCAAGCCGGCGGCAAGGAAGAGCTGGAGATGTACCACGAGGCCAAGGAAGAGCATCGGACGGTCGACTCGCTGGTTCTTCCGGATCTGAAGGCGACCGATCCGGCCACGATTGAGTTCTCCGGGCGCGCGAAAGTCTGCAAAGAGCTTCTCGAACATCATATCGAGGAAGAGGAAGAGGAGATGTTTCCCCGGGCTCGCGAGTTTTTCGACGCGGCCCGCCTGGAGGAAATGGGCGAGCAGATGGCTCAGTTACGCACCCGTTTGAAAAAAGATTTCAGCGCAGCCAAGGCGGCCTGAAACCCTCCGTATGCCTCTTTTTGGGCCTGTTTCGTTTGCGTTCGCCTATCGGTATGAGCAGAAGCGCAGATAGGCCTGGTTTTTTTGCCTCCAGCGTTGACTCCGTCTAGCGGGGGTTGCTGACCTGCGTCAATGACTTGCTACCGGCCGCCTGCCAATCTCGACCGCTGGGTCATGGGCTGCTGCGCTCGCTTCAGCTGCTCGGATAACGGATCGGAGTAGTCGAGCATGGATCACGAGCTGAAGGCGCTGGTCGAGCGGGTTGGGTTGTCTGCACAGACTATTGTTACCCGTACCCGATTTTTGCAATGGAAGGCCGCAGACGGTCTGCGTCTGAATCAGAGTGCGCCTCTTCTAGAGGAAGCGAACCAGCATTTCATCGACAAGCTTTACAAGCATCTGAGCAATTTTCAGGTGCCGGCGACCGCGCTTGCGGACGAGACGCTGAGGGTTCGCCTCAGGCACAGTCAAAACGATTACTACCGACGACTCTGGAATGGCCCCTATGACCGGGATTACGTGAACGATCGCCTGCTGGTAGGGCTTGTCCACCAGCGGGTCGGGGTAGATCTGGAATGGTACCTGGGTGCGTATCGGCTTTATCTGGCAGAAATGCTCGAGCAGTTGCTGGACGACTCCCCACAACGCGCGGTGTTCGACAGCCTGCTCAAGGCTGTTTTCTTCGACATGATCCTCGCCCTCGATACTTACAGCGCCGCTCAGCGGCAAGCCTTGGAAGACAGCGAAGCGCGCCTGGTGCGCGCCTTGCGTGGCACCGAGGATGGTATCTGGGATTGGGACATTGAGTCTGATCGCCTGTATCTGTCCTCCCGTTGGACCGGCATGCTCGGCTTGTCTGAAGAACCGATGGGCAGCAGCAACCGCTGGTTCGACCGTGTGCACCCCGATGATCTGCCCGGTTTGCGCGAGGCGATCAGCAAGCATGTACAAGGGCATACCGCGTCGTTGGTCCATGAATACCGGCTTCGTAACAGCAGCGGGGACTACCTGTGGGTGTTGGTTCGAGGCGTCGTCGACCAGTGCCAGTGGAGCGGGCGACGCATGGCGGGTTCACAGACCGATATCAGCTCGCGCAAGGTTGCTGAAGATCGTCTGTGGCATGCCGCCCGGCATGATTCGCTGACTGGGTTGGCTAACCGGCTCCATCTGGATGAGCTGCTACATGCCGCGCAGCAACGCAGCGGCAATCGCGAGTCGGCGTTGCTGTTCGTCGATCTCGACCGCTTCAAGCTGATCAATGACAGCCTCGGACATGGCATGGGTGACCTGGTGCTGATGGAAGTCGCCAAGCGCCTGGCTCGTTGCGTGCGCCCAGGCGATCACCTGGCGCGCTTTGGTGGCGATGAGTTCGTCGCGCTGCTAGGCGACCTGGCCTGCGCGGCGGATGCCGAGCGGGTGGCGCAGCGGATGCTCGATGCGTTGCGTCAGCCGCTACAGCTTGGCGAGCGCACGCTCACGCTGAGCGCCAGCATCGGCATCGCGCCGCTCTGGCTCGATGGTCAGCCGCTCGATGCGCTACAGGCGGCAGACCTGGCCCTGTATTGCGCCAAGAGCGCCGGCAAGGATCAGTTCTCGCGGTATTTCGACAAGTTGCGCGATGGAGCGCAGCGCCGGCTGGAGTTGGAAAGCGCACTGTCTCAGGCGATGGCGCGCGAGGAGTACGTCCTCCACTACCAGCCTATCTGCCGGCTGGAAAACGGCAGGCCTTATCTGGTCGGTGTCGAGGCGCTGTTACGCTGGCAGCACGACGGAAAACTGATCGGGCCTCAGGAATTCATCCCGATTCTCGAGGAGTCGCGGGGAATCGTGCGGGTCGGCGAATGGGTGTTGCGCGAGGCCTGCCATCAGGTGCGCTGCTGGCAGCTGCTGGGCCAGACGCAGCTGTACTGTTCGGTAAACCTGTCGATTCGCCAGCTGCAACAGCCCGACTTCACCGATCGGTTGATCTCGATACTGGACGAAACCGGGCTGGCGCCCACCCGGTTGGTGCTGGAAATTACCGAAACCCTGCTGATGCAGCACAGCGATACGGTGATGGGCACGCTGCGGCAGCTCGCCGAACTGGGCGTGCGGCTGGCGCTGGATGACTTCGGGACGGGCTACTGCTCGCTCGGCTACCTCAAGCGGTTTCCGTTGCACATGCTCAAGGTGGATCGCAGCTTCATCGCTGGCGTACCCGAGGACCCGGATTCGGTGGTCATCAGCCGCGCGATCATTGGCCTCGGGCAGAGTCTCGGGCTGGAAGTGATTGCCGAGGGCGTGGAGCGACCCGAGCATATGCAGTTCCTGATCGATGCGGGTTGCCGGTATGCCCAGGGATATGGGTTCAGCCAGCCAAAAGCGGCTGAGCAGTTACAGCAGTCGTTCAGTGTCGATGGCTGTTTCGAAGATCTTTGGTGTCTGTTGCCTGAGGTGACTGGGCGCCTGGGAAGGAAGGTCGGTGCGCGTGGGTAGGGTGATGCGTGCGGCAACGCCAACACGCCAAGCGGTGGGCAGGCGCGCTCGGGCTGCGCTCCACGGCGCGTCCGGCGAGGGCACTCTTGCTCAAATGCACGGTCAACGTTCCTGTGGATCTTACGAATCCAGTACTTTGCCGGCCAGCCGCCGGCCCACTATGCAGGAGACTAACCATGCGCATGACCTATTTACTTCCGCCCATCCTCGCTTTGATGCTGGTCGGTTGCGGCCAGGATGAAGAGGCTGAACGTGAGGTCACTCCGCCGCGACCCACCACCGAACAACCTGCCACACCTGACGTGACCGTTCCGGATACCAACGAGCCTTCAACTGGAACTGGAACTGGAACTGGAACTGGCACGACTAGTGGAAACAGCACCATGGACAGCGGCACCACCGGCGGTGTAACTACCCCACCGGGGGATAACGGCAGCGGTCTTGGTACCGAATCGGGTAGCGGTGCCGCGCCCACCACTGGCACTGGTACTGGCGCATCGCAGTAAGCGCTGCGCGATGAGGCGCTGCGCCCCCCGCAAGCGCCTCTGACATGAGGTCATTACATGATGAAAGCGCAGTATTCGGTATTAGGTATTCTGCTTGCCGTAGCGCTGGTCGGTTGCTCCCCCGAGGAGGAATCGGCGCTGGACAACAACAGCCGCAATCAGCAGGAATACCAGAACACCGCTACCGACCCGGCCGGCCCGCGCGAGCTGTCGCCGCCTTCTAACAGGGCTAACGAGTAGCCGGGTCGCTATACGTGCTGGGCCGCCGCGTATGCGGAGGCCCAGGCCCATTGAAAGTTGAAGCCCCCTAGATGCCCGGTCACATCCAGTACTTCGCCAATGAAGTACAGGCCGGGTGATTTCTGTGATTCCATGGTCTTGGACGACACTTCACGCGTATCCACACCGCCCAGGGTGACTTCTGCTGTGCGGTAGCCCTCCGTGCCCGCTGGCACAAATTTCCAGGCGCCAAGTCTTTCCGCGATTTGCTCCAGCTCGGCAGGGGTGTATTGCTTGAGAGGCTTGGAAGTGAACCAGTGTTCGGCAAGCAGATTGGCCATCTTGCGGGTGAACAGCTCGCCAAGCAGAGTCTTGAGTTCGCTGTTGGGTCGCAGCCGTTGCTGGTCGGTAAACCACGCGATCAGGTCCAGATGCGGCAGCAGGTTTATCTCGATGGTATCGCCGGGCTGCCAATAGGAAGACACCTGAAGGATCGCCGGCCCGGAAAGGCCGCGATGGGTGAACAGGATGTTCTCGCGAAAGCTTTGGCCATTGCAGCTCACCAGGCAATCTTCTACCGAAGTACCGGACAGCTCGGTGCAGATGGCCTTGAGCTGAGGCTCGGTGATGGTGAAGGGCACCAGACCGGCACGGGTGGGCAGCACGCTGTGACCGAACTGCCGCGCCAGCTGATAGCCGAAACCGGTCGCACCCAGTGTCGGGATCGAGAGGCCGCCCGTGGCGATTACCAATGAGCTGCACCGGACAGGGCCAATGGCGGTTTGCAGCTCGTAACCGTCAGCACTTTTCTCGACCGTCTCGACCGTAGTGCCCAGTCGCAGATCCACCCCGGCCTGCTCGCACTCATCCAGCAACATCTGCAGCACGTCGCTGGCCTTGTTGTCGCAGAACAGTTGACCGAGTTTCTTCTCGTGATAGGCAATGCCATGCCGAGCGACCATGGCAATGAAATCCCACTGCGTGTAGCGGGCCAGGGCCGATTTGCAGAAGTGGGGGTTGCCGGAGAGAAAATTGGCCGGCTCGGTATACAGGTTGGTGAAGTTGCAGCGGCCGCCGCCAGACATGAGGATTTTCTTGCCGGCCTTGTTGGCGTGATCCAGCAGTAGTACCCGACGCCCGCGTGCGGCGGCGTTGAATGCGCACATCAGGCCGGCTGCGCCGGCACCGATAATGGTGACATCTGTCGTTAACACCACATGCTCCCCTGGTTTGCAGTCGCGCATCTTATCGCGACTGGGCTACTTGATCGGCGCTCTGTCTGAGCAGGTTCGCCGTCATGCTGCGCAGCGGAAGGAGCTGTCGGGCGATCAGGCCAAGCTGAGTCTGCAGCAGGCGATGGCCGTCATCGACCTCCTCAGGCGTTTGCTGCTCGAGTTGCTGCGCCAGTGCTTCTTCTTCCTCGCTGTGAACGGCCACGCAACCGTTGCGGCGCAGCGCCTCGGCCAGTTCGTCGAGGCAGTCGGCCAGCTGGCGTGCCGCAACTGCCAGGAACTGGTCGCGGGCATCGATAGACAGGCTTTCGCGGTGCGCGCCAAGGCCCGAGACATAGTTGAGCAGCGTGTGCGACAGCACCAGGTAGCGAAAGCCGGTTTCAACGTCGCGGCGAAAATAGCCGGGCTCCAGCAACATCTTGGACAGGGTGGTGGACAGCGCTGCATCGGCGTTGTGGGCATTGCGGCGGGCCAGCCGATAGGCGAGGTCGTCGCGTTTGCCGCTCTGGTATTGCAGCATGATCTGGCGTAGGTAGGTGCTGTTACAGCTGAGTGTATTCGCCACGACCTCATTGAGGCGTCGGCCTTGCCAGTCCGGCAGAATCAGGAACACCGCGGCGGCGGAAATAAGGCTGCCCAACAGCGTGTCGACCAGCCGAGGCCAGAACAACCCGTAGCCATTGCCAACCTGGTTGAAGCAGAACAGCACGAGCAAGGTGATCGCGGCGGTGGCGAGCGTGTAGCGGCTGCTGCGTGTGGCAAAGAACACCACCCCGGCCACTACCGCGAACAGTGCTTGAATCGGTTGGCTGGGGAAAAGCCCGAACAGGGCCCATCCGGCTAGCAGGCCCAGCGCGGTTCCTGTCACACGCTGCACCAGCTTGATCCGCGTGGCGCCGTAGCTGGGCTGGCAGACGAACAAGGTGGTCAGCAGTATCCAATAGCCATGTTCGGGACGGATCGTATGCAGCAGCACGTATCCCACGACCAGTGCAATCGCCATGCGCAGCGCGTGTCGAAATAACAAGGACGTGGGGGTGCAGTGCAGGCGAATGCGGCCGAGGGCATCGCGCAGGGACTGTGGCTGCCGATCCAGAAGGCTGCTGTCCTGCGAGCCCTCCAGTGCATCGAGGTTACTGGCACTGCTGAGCTGGCGCTGCATCGCCGTCAGGTTGCCCAGTAATGCGCGCAGAGCGCGCAACAGGCCTCGCCAGGCGGGGTTGTTCTGTTGTTTCAGATATTCGAGCGAGTTCTCGAGGTCACCCGCCGCCTGGGCATTGGCTTCGCTATAGGCGAACGCCTGGCGTAACTGAATGGCGGCGCCTAGCTCCTCGCATGCGCTTGCCTGTAATTTCAGCAGCCGCTGGCAACGAAACAACACGTCGCTGTGGAAAAAGGCTTCGGCGAGCGCTTGATAGGGGTAGTGCGACGAGCTGACCCGCTCGTGCAGATCCTGCGCCAGGAAATACAGCTGCAGATAACGGTTCATCTTGCCGCCTGCCGGACGCTTGCCGAGGCGGTGCCGCAGGGTTTCCTTGGTCTCGTTCAAGGCAGCGACCACCCGGCTGTTCTGATGAGCGAGCTGCAGGCGACGGTCTTCCACATCCAGCTGCAGTACCGGCTCGAACAACGCCGCCTTGATACGAAAATATGCGCCAAGCTCGCGGAATGAGCGGGCCAGGCTTTGCTGCACCGGCTGGTGGGTGAATATTGCATTCCAAGCAACCGACAGCAGCCCATACCAAGCCGCGCCGGCGACCAGCAGTGACGCGTCGCGCCAGATATGCACCGCGTCGCCCTGATGGTCGGCGGTGATCATGCTGTAGATCGACAATATCAAGGTTGCCTGGGCTATGGTCGCGTAGCGCTCACCCAACGCGCCGAGCATCACCAGGCCAAAGGTAGCCCCCGCCAAGCCGATGGCGAACGGCAGCGGATAGGGAAACAGTAGCTGGACGGCCACATCGGCGACGGTGAAGCACACCAAGGTAACCAGCAGTGCCACCAGGCGTCCCTGCCAGCTGTCGTCGGTTTCGGCCAGGGCGCTGGCGATGACACCGAGGAACAGCGGGATCACCAGCGACGGCTGGTGCAAATACCAACTCAGGCCCATGCTGCCGGCCAGCGCAATCAGCACGCGGAAGCTGTAGCCGAATTTCTCCAGCGCCCACAAGCGGCGCAAGGAGTGGTTGAGCGAGGAGCGGCGCATGACTGTCGACCCTGACTGCGAGACGTGTTTCTTACACGCTATGCCTAAAGTGTTCTGACCTTGAGCGAACGCCCTTTGATTTTGCCTGCGTTCAGACGCGCCAGTGCCTGCTTGGCGACACTCCGTTCTACCGCAACGAATGCCTGAAAGTCGAAGATGGCGATCTTGCCCACCTGTGTGCCGGGTATTCCCGCATCGCCGGTCAGCGCGCCGAGGATATCGCCAGGGCGCAGTTTCTCCTTGCGGCCAGAGCCGATACACAGTGTCACCATCGCCGGTTGCAGAGGTTCACCGGCTTGCGCCTTGAGGTTCTCCAGCGAGTGCCAGTCTAGCGGAGCTTTCTGCCGTTCCTCGATGGCCCGTGCGCGGTGGGCTTCTGCCGGCGCCACCAGGCTGACTGCAATACCGTTCTTGCCGGCGCGTCCGGTCCGGCCGATGCGATGAACGTGGATTTCCGAGTCACGCGCCAGTTCGACATTGATGACCATGTCCAGGGCATCAATATCCAAGCCGCGTGCAGCCACGTCGGTCGCTACCAGTACCGACAGGCTGCGATTGGCGAACATCGCCAGCACTTGGTCGCGATCGCGCTGCTCGAGGTCGCCGTGCAAGGCCATGGCCGAGATGCCCTTGGCGCTGAGGTAGTCCACTACCTCCTGGCACTGCTGCTTGGTAAAACAGAAGGCAACGCAGCTTTCCGGGCGAAAGCTGGCAAGCACGCGCACCGCTGCCTGCATGCGTTGCTCAGGATCGATTTCGTAGAAGCGCTGTTCGATCTGCGTCTGGTCATGCATGGCCTCGACCCGAACCTGCTGCGGGTCACGCATGAAGGCGGCGCTAAGTTGCTTGATACCGGCGGGGTAAGTGGCGGAAAACAACAGCGTCTGCCGTCTGCTGGGTGTTTGCCCGATGATTTCGGCGATGGCGTCGTAGAAGCCCATGTCCAGCATGCGGTCGGCTTCATCGAGCACCAGGGTGTTGAGGCCGTCGAGTTTCAGCGTGCCCTTTTTCAGATGTTCCTGAACGCGGCCAGGTGTTCCCACGATGACGTGCGCGCCGTGCTCCAGCGAACCGATCTGCGGGCCAATAGACACGCCACCGCAAAGCGTCAGAATCTTGATGTTATCCGCTGCGCGCGCTAGCCGGCGAAGCTCCTTGGCAACCTGGTCGGCCAGCTCGCGTGTAGGGCAGAGTACCAGCGCCTGGCAGCCGAAATAGCGCGGGTTAAGGGGCTCAAGCAGCGCGATGCCGAAGGCCGCCGTCTTGCCGCTACCGGTCTTGGCCTGCGCAATCAGGTCCATGCCCTTGAGCATGACGGGCAGGCTCTGCGCTTGGATCGGCGTCATCTCGGCGTAGCCGAGGGAAGTGAGGTTGGCCAGCGTAGCGGCGGAAAGTGGTAGGTCGGAAAAGGCGGTACTGGGCACAGAGGAAGTCTTCGGCAGGAATCGGCGTGCAGTCTAACAGGCCGCCGGCACATACGGCTGTCGTGACTGGCGCATCGCCGCGAAACGTTTTGTAAGGACGACAAACGGAACCCCGCAGCGCGAACGTCGCTCGATAGCTGCACACTATCAATACTCAGGAGGCCGTCTTGTCCCGCGCACTTTTTCTGACTGGGTTAATCACGCTACCCGCGTTCGCAGTCGAGCCCACCCTTTACGGCCGCTACGAACACATCAAGATCGAAGAAATCGGCAAGACGCTGCCGGCCAAGATGGACACCGGCGCCATGACTGCATCGCTGTCGGCACGGGACATCGAGCGATTTCAGCGTGACGGCGAAAACTGGGTTCGCTTCCGTCTGGCCGTCGATGGCGCCGATGACACCATCTACGAGCAGCCTCTGATTGGTACCAGCCGGATCAAGTCACGCACCGAAGAGGTGGGTGACGTCGACCCCCATGGCGAGCCGCCGCGGGTCGAACGACCGATCATTGGCATGCAGTTGTGCATCGGCGACCAGCTGCGCGAGGCTGAGGTCAATCTCACCGACCGCAGTCATTTCAGCTATCCGCTGCTGATCGGTGCGCAAATCATTCGCGACCTGAACGCGGCGATAGATCCCGCCGACAAATACACGGCGGGCCGGCCAGCCTGCTGATCAGGGCTGCAGCATGACAGGAGGGGGTCATAATTCCCGCTCCGGCACTCTTATTTCGGTGGCTCTTGGCCTTTTTACCAAATACGGCATATAACTTCGCATTTGTTGGTATTCATAAATGCTTGGTTTGGAATTAATTAATTATTCAGGCTTGGACTATTTGGGCTTCGCTAACTCTCCTGGCGGGGTTTAATGTTATTGCCTGAGTTCGATTTTATGTATTTGTGGTTGGTTATTTATTCAGACATGTTGTTTTTATAATTTATTATGCGCTGCCATAAGCATAAGTGATCGTTGGGATATTGTGTTTGAAGGTGCACATCGACGATGCCCAGTGCAGATTGGGCTTTGGACGAATGCCCTTGTGTCGTGCAGGGTTGTTTCCACGGCTTGCCTCGGCGAGGTGGGGGTCATGGCATTTCTGCCTAATTACCTGAATAACCTGGCATCAAAGGGGCTGGTTGCCGACCCCGAATAACCGCGTTTTGAAAGGGCCGCTTACCGGGTACGTAGTGTTCTAGAGCCTCCGTCAGACTAAAGTCGGGGCTTTCTTTCCATGATGCACCTTTGTTAGATTCCCGCCGTGGTTCCTCTCTCGTAATAACAATAAGGCGGAGAACGTCAGTAATGGCCGACAACGATAAAGAAAATGCTGCTGCGTACTGGAAGGCGAACGTTCGCCTCATCACATGGAGCCTAGTGGTCTGGGCTCTCGTCTCTTATGGCTTTGGTATCCTCTTGCGTCCAATGCTGTCCGGTATCCCGGTTGGGGGAACGGATCTTGGCTTTTGGTTTGCTCAACAGGGTTCGATCATCATGTTCATTGCGATCATCTTCCACTACGCGTGGCGGCTGAACAAACTGGACAAAGAATTCGGTGTTGAGGAGTAAACCATGAGCCAATATTGGATCAACATGTTGTTCGTGGGCGCATCCTTCCTGCTTTATATAGGGATTGCGATCTGGGCCCGCGCTGGGTCGACCAAGGAATTCTATGTCGCCGGCGGCGGCGTTCACCCCGTCACCAACGGTATGGCTACCGCCGCTGACTGGATGTCTGCAGCATCCTTCATCTCCATGGCCGGTATCATTGCCTCCGGCGGTTATGGCACTTCGGTTTACCTGATGGGCTGGACCGGTGGCTATGTGCTGCTGGCGATGCTGCTGGCACCCTACCTGCGTAAGTTCGGCAAGTTCACGGTGCCGGATTTCATCGGTGACCGTTTCTACAGCCGTGGTGCGCGCCTGGTCGCGGTAATCTGCCTGATTCTGATCTCCGTAACTTATGTTATCGGTCAAATGTCCGGTGCCGGTGTAGCGTTCTCCCGCTTCCTGGAAGTGAGCAACGACACAGGTATCTGGCTGGCAGCCGCTATCGTGTTCGCCTACGCGGTATTCGGCGGCATGAAGGGCATCACCTACACCCAGGTGGCTCAGTACGTAGTGTTGATCATTGCCTACACTATCCCGGCTGTGTTCATCGCCTTCCAGCTGACCGGCAACCCGATCCCGATGTTCGGTATGTTCGGTACCGACCTCCAGTCCGGTGTGCCACTGCTTGATCGACTGGATACCGTCGTCCAGGACCTGGGCTTTGCTGCCTACACCGCTGATGTCGACAACAAGCTGAACATGTTCCTGTTCACCCTGTCGCTGATGATCGGTACCGCTGGTCTGCCGCACGTAATCATTCGCTTCTTCACCGTACCGAAAGTGGCCGATGCTCGCTGGTCCGCTGGTTGGACTCTGATCTTCATCGCCATGCTGTACCTGACTGCCCCGGCGGTTGCGTCCATGGCACGTCTGAACCTGGTAGACACCATCTATCCGGAAGGTCCTACCGCTGCGCCGATCGAGTATGACGCGCGTCCGGGCTGGGTCCGGACCTGGGAGCAAACCGGTCTGATCAAGTTCGAAGACAAGAACCACGATGGCCGCATCCAGATGTATAACGATGCAAATGCTGCGTTCACCCCCACTGCGCAAGAGCGTGGCTGGATGGGCAACGAGCTGACCGTCAATAACGACATCATCGTTCTGGCCAACCCGGAAATCGCCAACCTGCCGGGCTGGGTCATCGGTCTGATCGCCGCGGGTGCCATTGCGGCGGCCTTGTCGACAGCGGCGGGTCTGCTGCTGGCAATCTCCTCCGCGGTCAGTCACGACCTGATCAAGACGATCATCAATCCGAACATCAGTGAAAAGAACGAGATGCTGACTGCTCGTCTCTCGATGACAGGTGCGATCATCCTGGCAACCTGGCTGGGTCTGAATCCTCCCGGATTCGCGGCTCAGGTGGTGGCATTGGCGTTCGGTCTTGCGGCATCGAGCCTGTTCCCGGCGCTGATGATGGGGATCTTCTCCAAGCGTGTGAACAGCAAAGGTGCAATTGCAGGCATGCTGGTTGGTCTGATCAGTACCAGTGTGTACATCTTCCTGTACCTTGGCTGGTTCTTCATTCCAGGCACCAACACCTTCGCCAACGTACCGGGTGAGTGGATGTTCGGTATTTCGCCGCAGGGCTTCGGCGCCATCGGTGCGATACTGAACTTCGGAGTGGCTTACGCCGTCTCGCTGTCCACCGAAGCTCCGCCGAAAGAGATCCAGGAGCTGGTGGAAAGCGTTCGTACCCCTAAAGGTGCTGGCGTCGCAATTGCTCACTAAGTGATAATTCGACCAGACGTCGGGTGATAAATCCGATCAGGTTGAGATACAAATCGGGCTTCCATTTGGAAGCCCGATTTTTTTGAGGAAGTTTCTATGATCTGGCATCTTGTTGCTGCAATCAGTGCCGCTCTTGCGGGTGCGGGGATTGCCCTGATTTTGCGTAATTTGAGTCGCAATCGGCTGCCGAAATGGATCATCCCGGCGTTTGCCGGCCTGGGTATGCTTGGCTACACCATCCATTACGAATACACCTGGTTCGAGACTAAGAAGGCGCGTTTGCCTGAAGGCTCGATAGTTGTTTCGAGCGAAGAAGGACATATGCTGTGGCGTCCTTGGACACTCACGTTTCCCATGCCATTGGCCTACACCGTACTGGATGGCGCCAATGTACAGATTGAAGATACCGACCAAGGGAAAATTGCCCGTTTCGGTTTATATCGTTTTGAAAAGCATCACCTGCTCTCAACGGTTAAAAGCGCATCTTATCAATTGCTTTGCAATGAAAAAGCCATGTTCCGGCTGAACGAGTCAGGACAAGCGAAGTTCGAAACCATGACGCAGCTGGAAGCCGATTCGCTGCTGTATCGGTCCGTATGTGGAGCGGTCGGCTAAGCGGTCGCTTCTGGGCCATGCAAGCACTGCCAGACCTGCCTGTGGGCATACCGCAAGGCGGTGTGCATGCGGATCCAGCCGACCCATTCGGCTAGCGGAGCTGCGCCCGAGGATTGATTTAAGCCAGCCTCGGGGGCGCCAACCAGCAACGCCGCCATGAGGTCGCAGACCAAGCAGGCTGATCAGAGAGTCAGTCGCCCGAACCTCTTCCAAGCTGATGTTGAAGCATTCGGTCTTCAGGCGTATTGGCGTTGGGTCGATGCGTGCTGGTTCTGGCACACCGTACCGGTCAGATCAGGAGTGCCTGTTGTCGTTTGCGCCAGTTGGCCAATCGCTGGTGCAGGGCCTTCATGCTATTCAGCCCCTGCCGGCGCGCCCGGCTGAAAAGAATCAGTGCAATCTCGGCGGTGACCAGCGCATCTGCGCTGGCATGATGGCGCTGCAGTACCTGCAAGCGGAAGTGCTGCGTCCAGTCATCTAGGCCGTTGCGGCTTGGACGGTTGTCCGGGCAGAGCATGGGCGCTATCTCCGCAACGTCCAGGAAATGATGACGCAGTTTGTAGCCCAGCGAGGTCTTCAAGGCGCGCGCCAGCATGTGCTGGTCGAAGCCGGCATGGAAGGCCAGGATTGGACTGTCGCCAATGAACTCCATTAAATCCAGCAGCGCTTCGGCCGGATCACGGCCAAGGGCCAGCTCGCTGGGTGCGATGCCGTGGATCAGTACACTCTCGCTGACTTGCTGATCGGGACGTCGCAGCGTGCATTCGAATTGATCTCCCAGATCAATACCGCCCCGCTCGATCACGACAGCGCCAATGGAGAGGACGATATCGCGGCGCAAATCCAGGCCGCTGGTTTCCAGGTCGAGCACGACCAGGCGCTGTTGATCGAGCGCGCGGTCATCCAGTGGGGCTGGCGGCACCAGCTGGGCGAGGCGCTGAATCTGCTCGAGACTCAGTGAGGGGCTGCGTGTTTTTTTGAACCAGGCCAAATTCATAATTGATAACGTATCGCCAGGCTACTCTGCAGACGCTGTGCCTGCCGGAAGGATTCGCGCAGGATGCGGCGGTCCAGGTGATTGAGGATGTCAGGGTCGAGCCGGTTGGAATATGGCTCACCCGCGCGCGCCTGTTGCTGATGCTGCTGCATGCGGGTCTGCTGGATGAAATGGTACGCCTCTTCATAGGCAGCGCCATCCTGCTCGTCGATCACCTGGCGCTGGACCAACTGGCGCAGGCGTTCCAAGGTATTGCAAGCATCGATGCCGTGGCTGAGTGCAAGCAGGCGCGCGCCGTCGACGAAGGGCGTAAGCCCTTGAACCTTGAGATCGAGCGTGGCCTTGCCGTCGCCTTTGCGGGTGACCACAAAGTCTCGAAAGCGGCCCACGGGGGGGCGGTGGCGCAAGGCGTTCTCGGCCATCATGCGTTGGAACAGGCGGTTGTCCTGGATGTCTTTCAGGAACTGCTCGCGCAGGTAATCGCAGCCTTCGGGTGGGCCCCAGACGACGCGCAGGTCGAAATAGATGGTGCTGGCAAGCAGGTTCTCCGGCGTCGATTCGCGAACGAACGAACTGAAGCGTCGCCCCCATTCCTGGCGTGACAGACATAACTGCGGGTTGCCGGCCATGATGTTGCCTTTGCACAGAGTGAAGCCGCAGGTATCCAGGTCGCGATTGATACGCTCGGCCAGGGGCAGCAGGCGCCCGCGAATGTGCGCAGCCTCGGCGGTATCCTGCGCCTCGAACAGAATGCCGTTGTCCTGGTCGGTATGCAGCGTCTGTTCACTCCGGCCTTCGCTGCCGAAGCACAGCCACGTGAAGGCTATGCCCGGGTCGCCGACATCTTCGATCGCCAGCGTTATGACGCGCCGTACGGTGTGATCGTTGAGTAGCGTGATGATATGTGTGATCTGCGTCGAAGAGGCGCCATGAGCCAGCATGTTGTCCACCAGCTGGCGAATGCGGTCGCGTATGGCTACCAGTGTCTCGATGCGATCGGCATGCAGGATGGTTTGTGCCAGATGCACCAGATCCACCCGTTGCAGCGAGAACAGGTCGCGCTCGGAAATGACTCCGCAAAGACGGCCTTTATTGACCAGGCAAATGTGCGCGATGTGTCGCTCGGTCATGGCGATCGCCGCGTCGAAGGCGGTGGCGTCCGATGGCAGGCCGAAGGGTGAAGGCGTCATCACCTGTTCAATCGGCAGCGACAGGTCGGCGATGCCTTCGCCCACCAGGCGACGCAGGTCGCGCAGGGTGAAGATGCCCTGCGGGTGCATTTGCTCGTCGACGATAACCACGCTGCCAACATTGCGTGAATGCATCAGCGCGACGGCCTGGTTCAATGGCGTTGTTGGCGCGCAACAGATGGGCTCGTTGATGGCCAGCTCACCGATACGGGTTTCCAGTGAGTAGTTTTCACCAAGGCTTTCCACCGCGCGCAACTGCGCCTGCTGGTTGACCTGATCAAGCAGGCTGCTGACCCCGCGCATGGCGAACTCGCGAAACTCGTCCGATATGGATATCAGTTTGACGAAGGCCGGTTTGTTCAACTGCAGACAAAAGGTGTCTTCTGCGGCCAAGTGGGCCGTGCGCGTGGCACGCTCGCCCATAAGCGCGGCCATCGGAAAGCACTCGCCGACGATGACTTCGAAGGTGGTTTCGGTGCCGCGTTTGGCGGTGTGCGGGCGTTGCCCGTGAACGCGGCCCTGCTTGATGATGTAGAAGTGCTCGACCGGACCATCATCGGGGGAGAGGATGCATTCGCCTTCGGCATAAAAGCGTAGCTGGCAGTTCTCGACCAGATAGGCGAGATGCACCTGCTCCATGTGGTTGAAAGGCGGATGCTTGCGCAGAAATTCCATGGTGCCGTGGACGTTCTGCTGCACCGCCGTCTTCCCGGCTTCGGCGAAGGCGTCAGCTTTGCTCATGGTTCCCTTCCGTTTTTGTTCATGGTGTGCCGCTGGGGACTCAGGGCACATTGGACGTAAGTCTAGTCGCGGCCAACTGGCAGGCTTTGCGCCGTGTCAGTAGACGAGTGGATATATGCCGGAATAAAAAAGCCGCCCCGTGGGGCGGCTCTGCTGACGTTGGAGCAATTACAGGCCGTTCTTGGCCTTGAACTCGCGACGACGACGGTGGAGCACTGGCTCGGTGTAGCCGTTGGGCTGCTTGGTGCCTTCGAGGACCAGTTCCAGGGCGGCCTGGAAGGCCACGCTGTTGTCGAAGTCTGGCGCCATCGGGCGGTACAGCGGGTCACCTTGGTTCTGGCGATCGACCACTGGCGCCATGCGCTTGAGGCTTTCGACGACCTGCTCCTGAGTCACTACGCCGTGACGCATCCAGTTGGCTACGTGCTGGCTGGAGATGCGCAGGGTGGCGCGGTCTTCCATCAGCGCGACGTCATTGATGTCTGGCACCTTGGAGCAACCGACGCCCTGCTCAACCCAGCGCACCATGTAGCCGAGGATGCCCTGCGAGTTGTTGTCCAGCTCGTTGCGCTTTTCCTCTTCGGTCCAGTTGGTGTCCTTGGCCAGCGGGATGGTCAGGATGTCGTCCACCGAAGCCTTGGTACGCTTGGCCAGTTCGGCCTGACGGGCGAACACGTCGACCTTGTGGTAGTGCATGGCGTGCAGCGTGGCGGCGGTCGGTGACGGAACCCAGGCGGTGTTGGCGCCGGCCATGGGGTGGCCGATCTTCTGTTCGAGCATGTTCGCCATCAGGTCAGGCATGGCCCACATGCCCTTGCCGATCTGCGCCTTGCCCTGCAGGCCGCAGGCCAGGCCGACGTCGACGTTGTTGTCCTCGTAAGCGCTGATCCACTTTTCCGCCTTCATGGCGGCCTTGCGTACCATCGGGCCGGCCTCCATGGAGGTGTGAATCTCGTCGCCGGTGCGGTCGAGGAAACCGGTGTTGATGAACACTACACGCTCGCGCGCTTCCTTGATGCAGGCCTTGAGGTTGATCGAAGTGCGGCGCTCTTCGTCCATGATGCCGACTTTCAGGGTGTTGCGCGCCAGGCCGAGAACAGCTTCGACGCGGCCGAACAGTTCGGTGGCGAAGGCCACTTCTTCCGGGCCGTGCATCTTCGGCTTGACGATATAGACCGAGCCGGTGCGGGTGTTCTTGCGCGTGGTGTTGCCGTTGAGGTTATGCATGGCGGCGAGGCTGGTGAACAGGCCGTCCATGATGCCTTCCGGCACTTCGTTGCCTTCCTTGTCGAGGATGGCATCGTTGGTCATCAGGTGGCCGACGTTGCGGATGAACAGCAGGGAGCGGCCATGCAGGGTCAGCTCGCCGTTGCCGTCGGCTTTGGTGTAGACGCGGTCTGGGTTCATCGCACGGGTGATGCGCTTGCCGCCTTTTTCCAGCTCTTCGACCAGGTCGCCCTTCATCAGGCCGAGCCAGTTGCGGTAGACGATGGTCTTGTCATCGGCATCCACGGCGGCGATGGAGTCTTCGCAGTCCATGATGGTAGTCAGCGCCGATTCCATCAGGATGTCTTTCACGCCGGCGGCGTCGGTCTGACCGATGGGGCTGGTCGGGTCGATCTGGATCTCGAAATGAATACCGTTGTGCTTGAGCAGTACGGCGATCGGTGCGCTGGCAGCGCCCTGGAAGCCAAGCAGCTGGTGCGGATTCTTCAGCCCCGTGGTGCTGCCACTCTTCAGAGACACGACCAGCTTGCCGCCTTCGATGCGGTAGCCCGTGGAGTCGGCATGGGAGCCGTTTTCCAGCGGTGCCGCGTCATCCAGGAAGGCGCGGGCGTAGGCAATGACCTTGGCGCCGCGTACCTCGTTGTAGCCTGGGCCTTTAGTGGCGCCATCTTCCTCGGAGATCGCATCGGTGCCGTAGAGCGCGTCGTACAGCGATCCCCAGCGGGCGTTTGCGGCGTTCAGGGCGAAGCGCGCGTTCATGATCGGCACTACCAGCTGAGGGCCGGCCATGTTGGCGATCTCTTCATCGACGTTCTGGGTAGTCGCCTGGAAGTCTTCGGCTTCGGGCAACAGATAGCCGATCTCCTGAAGGAAGCTCTTGTAAGCCGCAAAGTTGTGAGCCTGACCGGCATGTGCCTGGTGCCAAGCGTCAATCTTGGCCTGTAAATCGTCGCGTTTGGCCAGCAGAGCGCGGTTCTTCGGCGCCAAATCATGGATGAGGCTGTCGGCACCGGCCCAGAAGGCTGCTGCATCGACGCCTGTACCGGGAATCGCTTCGTTGTTCACGAAGTCATACAGGACTTTGGCGACCTGTAGGCCACCCACTTGAACGCGCTCAGTCATTACTCGCCTCACTTGGTTTTTCTTGAAATCCGTCGGACGATTCTTCTTGTAGTCCGGGTCGAGGGATACTACCTGAAACGTTTCGGAAAATCAGGCAGGCCCCGGCCCCGCTGCAGACGGCACGAAACGGGCGCCTTGTTCTATACCTATGAGGCCTCGTTCAGATCGGGCCAGGCGAACCCCTGATTAAGAAGGAGCCACCATGGACCACCTCGTACTCACCGTCATTGCTGAGGATCAGCCAGGGTTGGTCGAGCGCCTGGCCGATTGCATTGTCCGCCATGGCGGCAACTGGCTGGACAGCCGGATGGCGCGGATGGCTGGGCAGTTCGCGGGCATCCTGCAGGTGGCGGTACCGGCGTCCGCACAAAACGAGCTCTTCGATGCGCTACGCGAGCTGGAAGGACAGGGCATTCGCGTGCTGCTGGCACCCAGTGGCAGCGCTCCGGGGCGCAGTTGGCGAATGGTGCGACTGCAATTGGTGAGCAACGATCGCCCCGGGATAGTGCGCGACATTGCCCGCCTGCTGGCCCGCCATGGCGTCAATCTGGAAAGCCTGGAAACCGAGATAGCACCGGCGCCGATGACCAACGAATCGCTGTTCCATGCCAACGCCGATCTGGCCGTACCGAGCGATTTGCCGCTGGAGCAATTGCAACAGCACCTCGAAACCCTGGCCGATGACCTGATGGTAGAGCTCAAGCTGCTGCCAGCCGAGTGAGCGCCTTGCGCTAGACGCTTTCCGCCGGAGCGCTGGGACCCCTGCGCATGATCTGCCAGGCGTCATAACTGTAGACGGCCAGCCCTGCCCAAATGCAGAAGAACGCCATCTGTCGATCAGCGGGGAAGGGCTCCTTGAACAACAGCACGGCCAGTGCCAGCAGCAGTGTGGGCGTGATGTACTGCAGAAAGCCCAGGGTCGAGTAGGGCAGGTGTCGCGCGGCCGCGTTGAAGCACAGCAGCGGAATCAGCGTCACCGGGCCGGCTGCCATCAGCCAGAGCGACTCTGGCTGGGTCCAGAAATCCGGCGTGGTGCTGATGCCTTCGCCAAACAGCAACAGCCAGACCAATGCGATGGGCAACAGTAGCCAGGTTTCCACTACCAGGCCCGGCAGCGCTGCCACCGGCGCCTGTTTGCGCAGCAGGCCATAAGTGCCGAAACTCAGGGCCAGCGCGATCGACACCCAGGGGAATTCGCCCAGCGTAATCAACTGCAGCGCCACGCCGACCGCCGCCATCGCCACCGCCAGCCACTGCAGCGGGCGCAGCCGCTCACGCAGGATCAGCAACCCCAGCACCACATTCACCAACGGATTGATGTAGTAGCCGAGGCTGGCTTCGACCATGTGGCCATGGTTCACCGCCCAGACGTAGATCAGCCAGTTGGTGGCTATCAGCAGACTGGAAATCATCAGTACGCCGATTCGTTTCGGGTACGCGAGCAGCTCCTGCCACCATCCGGGATGCTTCCACAGCAGCAGGACCAGCGTTCCGAACAGGGCCGACCATATGGCGCGCTGGGTGACAATTTCAAAAGCGCTGTATTGCTCGACCGCTTTGAAATACAGCGGAAACAGCCCCCAGATACTGAACGTCGTGAGGCCCAGCAAATAACCCTTACGCAAATCGGCGGTGGCCATGATTGTCCAAGCGCGGCAATGGGAGGTGCGACATTTTGCACCGCCCAAGCTTGTTTGTCTGCGGTTGCGGTGGTGCGAACGCTGGAAAGGAACGTGCTAGCTACCGGGTCGTCATAGCTGATACAGACGCCACTGCTCGCGAGGTAAATCATGAGGTTGCGCAACAAGATTGCCCTGGTCACCGGTAGCTCCCAGGGCATCGGGCTGGGTATCGCTCGGCGCTTGGCCGAGGAAGGTGCAGCCGTCGTCATCAACAGTCGAAAGGACGATGAGCAGGCGCAGGAGGCGCTGGCACAAGTCCGCGCGCTGGGTGTCCGCGCCTGTTTCATCGCCGCCGATGTTGGTTCGGTGGCCGATTGCCGGCGGTTGGTGGCGCAGGCCATTGAGCAGTTGGGGCGTCTCGATATTCTGGTCAATAACGCCGGTATCCAGACACACGCTGCTTTTCTGGATGCCGACGAAGAAGATTTCGACAGCGTCCTGCGAGTGAATCTGCGTGGCCCCTTCGTCTTGTCCCAGGCCTTTGCCCGCCACCTGCACGAGGCCGGTCGCGGTGGACGCATCATCAACAACAGCTCGGTGCACGAAGAGTTGCCATTCCCCAACTTCAGCAGCTATTGCGCGAGCAAGGGCGGCCTGAAAATGCTCATGCGCAATCTGGCGATCGAGCTGGCACCGCTGGGCATAACGGTCAACAACGTTGCGCCCGGTGCGATCGAGACGGCAATCAACGGCGCGCTGCTGAACCAGCCTGACAAGCTGGCCAGCGTGCTTGGCAATATTCCAATCGGGCGCCTCGGTCAGCCGCGAGATGTGGCTGGTGCGGTGGCGTTTCTGGCGTCCGAGGATGCCGGCTATGTCACTGGTACGACACTGATGGTCGATGGTGGACTGCTATGGAATTACAGCGAGCAATGAGTACCCTCGAAGAGAGTCCGTCATTCGCCTACGACATGCGCAGTATTTGCCTGGCGGATACCCTGACCCCCGCCGACCGCTATCAGGAGCTTTTCGTTGCGGTGCAGATGCAGCGGGTGTTCGCCGACAGCAAAACCTTCGTCGACTGCGCGCCGCGCCGGCATCCGGAAGCGATCCTCAAGGATTACCGCGCTCGTTGCGACACGCCTGGTTTCGACCTGAGCGCTTTCGTTCATGAGCACTTCAGCCTCTATGAAATGCCGGTCAAGGAGTTCGTCGCCAACCCGGACGACAGTCTGGCCGAGCACATCGACCGGCTCTGGCCGACCCTCACACGCCACCCGACAGACCATCCCGAGCATTCCTCGCTGTTGCCGTTGCCAAACGATTACGTGGTGCCGGGCGGACGCTTCACCGAGCTGTACTACTGGGACTCCTATTTCACCATGCTCGGGCTGGACGAGAGCGGGCACTGCGACTTGCTGCGCGCGATGGCCGACAACTTCGCCTACCTGATCGACACATACGGCCACGTACCCAACGGCAACCGTACCTACTATCTCGGGCGTTCGCAGCCACCGGTCTTTTCCCTGATGACCGAGCTGTTCGAGGAAAAGGGCGTGTATCGGGCCAGCGATTACCTGCCGCAGTTGCGCAAGGAGTACGCGTTCTGGATGGAAGGCGCGGACGCGCTGCGCCCGGGCGAGGCGCATGGGCGCTGCGTCTGCCTGGCCGATGGCACTGTTCTCAACCGCTACTGGGACGAACGCGACACCCCGCGCGAGGAGTCGTATCGTGAGGATGTCGAAACGGCTCGTTCCAGCTGCCGTCCGCGGCACGAGGTCTATCGAGATCTGCGCGCCGGCGCCGAATCGGGCTGGGATTTCAGCTCGCGCTGGCTGGACGATGCGCACCGGCTTGCCACTATCCGTACCACCAGCATTCTGCCAGTCGACCTCAACGCGCTGCTCTACAATCTGGAGCGGCAGATCGCGACCCTTGCCGAGGTGAAAAATCAGCACGCCTATGCCGAGGATTTCGCCCGGCGCGCCGAGACGCGCCGGGCGGCCATTGATCGTTACCTGTGGAATCCACGGGTCGGTGCCTATTTCGATTACGACTGGCAGCGTCGCCGCCAGCGCAACAATCTCACCGCCGCCACCCTCGCGCCGCTATTCGTGAAGCTGGCCAGCGCTGAACAGGCCGCCGCGGTCGCCGAGATCGTGCGGGCACGGTTGCTGGCACCCGGCGGGCTGGCCACCACCGAAATCGGTGGCACCGGCGAGCAGTGGGACCGTCCCAACGGCTGGGCCCCCCTTCAATGGGTCGGCATTCGCGGGCTGCAGCATTACGGGCACGATGAGCTGGCGCAGGACATAGAAGATCGCTGGCTGAACATCGTCAGCCATCTGTTCGAGCGCCAAAACAAGTTGGTGGAAAAATACGTGCTGAGAATCTGTACCGATCATGCCGCTGGCGGCGAATACCCCTTGCAGGATGGCTTTGGCTGGACCAACGGCGTAACCCGCAAGCTGATGCAAGAAGATCCTGGCCACGAGGCAAACCGTTGCCGGGCGGGACGCTGCGCGCCGCGGTGAGTTGGCGACGGCGCGATGGTGTTGTGTTTAGCGGTTGGAGGCGGACTCAGGGTGCGTGCCGATAAGGGTTGGCTACCGCGCCGGACAGATCCAGGGTGCCCTTTTCAACGAAGCGCTGGGTACCGAACAGGCCACCAGCCAGTTTGCCACGCAGGACATAAGGTACCTGGTCGAAACCGATGTGCTCGGCCAAACCCAGCGCCTGACGGGCGGCGGAGAAGGCCGAGATGGTCACCGGTACGCTCACCACGCGTTCACCAAAGGACGGCACGGTACCCTGCTGGTCACTGACGCCGCTGGCCAGGCGCCGGCCGTTGACTTCCAGGTCGAGCGCCGCACCGTGGTAATCGACAGCCACGTCGTTGGGGTTCTGCACCCGCAGCTTTACCAGCATGCGCAACTCGAGCCCTTCGCCGGTCAGGGGCTGTATTCCTGCCACCTGGACGATCAGCGGGTCGCGCGCAGAAAACGCCGTGCAGGCCGCCAGGCCCAGCGTCACGAAAAAAATAGCCAGCAGTTCCGCGGTCAGACGAATCGATATGTTCACTCGGGTTTCCTGGTGAGATTGCCCAGCCCCTGCAACAGCTCCATGGGCAGCGGAAAGACGATAGTGGAGTTCTTGTCGCCGGCGATGTTGCTCAGGGTCTGCATGTAACGCAATTGCATCGCGCCCGGTTGACGTCCGAGCATCTCGGCGGCCTGCATCAGTTTCTCCGAGGCCTGCAGCTCGCCCTCGGCATGAATGACCTTGGCCCGGCGCTCGCGTTCCGCTTCGGCCTGGCGGGCGATGGCGCGAACCATCGATTCATCGAGGTCGACATGCTTGATCTCGACGTTGGCCACCTTGATGCCCCAGGCGTCGGTCTGTGCGTCGAGCACCTGCTGGATATCGTTGTTGAGCTTTTCGCGCTCGGCGAGCATGTCGTCCAGATCATGTTTGCCGAGTACCGCGCGCAATGTCGTCTGGGCCAACTGGCTGGTAGCCGAATGGTAGTCCTCGACCTGGATGATGGCTTTCTCGGCATCCAGCACGCGGTAATAGACCACCGCGTTGACCTTGACCGAGACGTTGTCGCGGGAGATCACATCTTGGGTGGGTACGTCCAGCACCAGGGTGCGCAAGTCCACCCGCACCATCTGCTGCAGTCCAGGAATCACCATGATCAGCCCAGGCCCCTTGACCCGCCAGAAGCGCCCCAACTGGAATACCACGCCGCGCTCGTACTCACGCAGGATGCGGAACGCCGATGCCAACAGAGCGATCAGCAGGACCGCAACCGCGACGAAACTTAGTTCATAACCCATGGTTCACCTCTCATTGGTTGGCGGCGTGTCTGCCGCGGCGACATCCAGTTGCAGGCCGCGGCGCGCGACCACGCGCACCTGCTGGCCTTCCTGCAACGGCGTGGAACTGTGGACCTTCCAGCGCTCGCCCTGCAGCTGAACCCAGCCGCAGCCGGCGTCGCCCTGCTGAATCGCGGTGACTTGCGCCAGGCTGCCCACCAGTTGGCTGTCGCCGCTGACCAGCCGCTGCCGGCGAGACTTGAGTGCCATGGCGACGATGGCAAACAGCAGCAGCGCACTTGTTAGCGCCAGGGTGACGATCAGGGCGAGCGGGATGCCATAGCCCGGCACCTCGGTGTCAATCAGGATCACCGCGCCGGCGACGAACGCCGCCACGCCACCCAGGCCGAACACGCCGAAGCTCGGCATGAAGGCCTCGGCGATCATGAAAGCGATGCCGAGCATGATCAGCGCGACACCTGCATAGCTCACCGGTAGCAACTGCAGCGAGTAGAGCGCCAGCAACAGGCAAATACCGCCGATCACCCCGCCACCGCCAATGCCAGGATTGGCGAACTCGAAGATCAGCCCGTAGATGCCGATCATCATCAGGATCAGCGCCACGCTGGGGTTGGTGATGACCGCCAGCAGGTTCACCCGCCAGTCCGGCTCGTAGTGAACCAGCGGCGCATCGCTAGTGTGCAGCTGCCGGTCGCCGGTCGAAGTCGTCAGGGTCTTGCCATCGAGCTGGGCGAGCAGGCTTGGGAGGTCGGCCGCCAGGTGGTCGATCACGTTCAGCTCCAGCGCCTCTTTTGCCGGCAGGCTGGCGGCGTCACGCACCGACTGTTCGGCCCATTCGGCATTGCGCCCGCGCAGTTGTGCCAGGCCGCGAATATAGGCTGCGGCATCGTTGACCTGCTTGCGGCTCATGGCATCGCCGTCGGGCTCCTTTTGCGGGGCATCGGTTTGCGGCGGCGGTGAACCCGATCGGGTGCCGATTTGCACCGGGGTAGCCGCGCCAAGGTTGGTACCCGGCGCCATCGCTGCGACATGGCTGGCGTACAGTATGTAGGTGCCTGCGCTGGCCGCTCGTGCGCCGCTCGGCGACACATAGCTGGCCACGGGCACCGGGCTGGCGAGGATTTCCTGGATGATCGAACGCATCGAATCGTCCAGCCCGCCGGGGGTATCGAGCTGCAGCACTACCAGCTGCGCCGCGTCGCGCTCGGCCTGCTGCAAGCCGCGGATGACGTAGTCGGCGCTGGCAGGACCGATCACGCCTTGCACGCGCAACACATTCACCGGTTCGACCGCCAGCGCCTGCCCAACCCAGGTGAGCAGCAACGTCAGTGTGCATAACCATCGAAGGTGCATCTGGCGGACCATGTCGCGCTCCCCGTAAGCGTCGGTACCGACGATGCTTGGTGGAGGATTAACAGAGACGATAGTTCAGGCCGTCTGGTTCCCGGTTACGAAACGGCGACCGGCGACCCGCGACCGGCGATCAGCAACGGACTCAACTGAACTCCGGATACGCCTCAGGCCTCAGAATTCCAGGGGCGTGGGTCAGGCCCGGTCGCCAAACCAAGCTTGCGGAGGAGCGCTCGATGCGTGTTCACCACCTCAATTGCGGTTGCATGTGCCCGCTCGGCGGGGCGTGGTTCGATGGTTTCAGCAAAGGGCTGACAGCCCATCTGGTTTGCCATTGTCTGCTGATCGAGACCGAGCAGCATGGGCTGGTGCTGGTGGATACCGGCTTCGGTGAGCGCGATGTGCTGGAGCCGCGCAGACGGCTGAGCAGGTTCTTTATTGCCTTCAACAATATCCAGTTCGAGCGCCGCTTAACCGCGCTGGAACAGCTTCGTCAGCTGGGCTTCGCACCGGGAGATGTGCGGCACATTCTGCTCACCCATCTGGACTTCGATCACGCCGGCGGGCTCAGTGATTTTCCCGATGCCCAGGTGCACCTGTTGCAGCGCGAAATGAATGCCGCGCGTTCAACCCACAGCTTTTTAGGGCATCGTCGCTATCGTCACCAGCAATGGGATGACGTGCGCCACTGGCAGCTCTATGAGCCGGGCGGCGACTTGTGGTTCGGTTTCCAGGCGGTCAAGGAACTGCGCGGTCTGCCACCGGAAATTCTGCTTATTCCGTTGACTGGACACACCCATGGCCACGCGGGAGTCGCCGTGCAGGCCGACGATGGCTGGTTACTGCACGCCGGGGACGCTTACTTTTATCGCGAAGAAGTCGGCCAGCCTGAACGGCATTGCACGCCGGGGTTGAATTTCTATCAGCGGATGATGGAAGTCGACCGGCCAGCCCGGCTGGCCAATCAGCACCGGCTCTGGACCCTGTCGCTGGAGCACAGAAACGAAGTCAGGCTGTTCTGCAGTCACGACGCGAAGGAGCTCGAACGCATGCAGGCCAGCGTGTGGTCGTCATGAGGTATGTGCGTTGGCTGGGGCTCATTGCCTGCTCGGTTGCGGGGTTGGGCTATCTGAGCGAGGGCAGTTATGACATGGCTGGCCTGCTGTTGGCGCTTGCAGTGCTGTCTGGGGTGAATATTCAGCGCAAGTGCGAGCAGGACCCGTGACTGCCGGTTAGCCTGCCAGCACAGCAATGATCAGGCCTGCCAGGACTGCAATGACCACCACCCCGGCGGCGGCCAGTTTGCCAACCGTCTCGGACGCCAGCCCCAGCGCCTTGTTCTTGGCCTGGTCGCCAAAGCGTCCCTCGGCTCGATGCAGGCCCTCCACGGGCTGGTAAAGATTGTCGGACCGATCACCGGAGGCGTCTTCGGCGGTCAACTGTCCGTTCCACGCTCGCTTGGCCATCATCCGGTCGAGAAGGCCGGGCATGAACAGCGTGCCGATAATCGCCTGCAGAGTGGCCTTGCCCAGCCACAGCTCCCGTGGCGCCTCGACGGCTGCCCGCAGAATGGCCTGCCCAGCCAGTTCCGGTGTATGGATAGGCGGCACCGGCTGTGGTCGTTTGCCCATCTTGTTGCGCGCCCAATCGAACTGTGGCGTGTTGTGGGCCGGCAGCTGAACCATGGTCACGCGCACCTGGCTGTTGTCGTGGAGCAGCTCGCAGCGCAACGCATCGGTGAAGCCGCGAATGGCGAATTTGGCCGCGCAATATGCCGATTGCAGGGGAATTGCGCGATAGGACAGTGCCGAGCCAACCTGGACGATGGTGCCTTGGTTGCGTGCCTTCATGTGGCGCAAGGCGGCCAGGGTGCCATGCACCGCGCCCAGATAAGTCACCTCGGTAACGCGGCGGATCTCCGCGGCGCTCAGCTTCTCGATGGGGCCGAACACGGTGGTCATGGCCGCATTTACCCAGATGCCGATCGGCCCCAGTTCCGCCTCGATGCGGGCCGCCGCCTGATCGATGGCCTGGGCATCGGCGACATCGGCAGCGATTGCCAGCACCCTGGCCCCAACGCCTTCCAGCTCAGCCTGGGTATCTTTCAGGCCCTGTTCGCCGCGGGCTATCAGCGCAACCGGGTAGCCCGCCTCGGCGAAGGTCCTCGCCGTGGCTCGGCCAACCCCGGCGCTAGCGCCGCAGATAACCACGGTGTTTACAGTCATGCCTTACCTCGTCATGGGGCAGTGGGTGGGTTCCGCGATAGCGGAACAGCGCAAGCCTTCACAAAAACGACCGGACAGGCATTGGTGAGTTCCGACCCGCGCTGTAAGTAACCGTTGAGGACCTCATTGTGCAGCGTTCGACCTTCGGCCTATGGAAGGCAGAGGCGTACTCTGGGATAGTTAGCTAGCTAAGCGAAAGCTGGCCGTGCCGCTCGCTCACAAGGCGGGCGCCCGAACGCATGGGCTTCGCCAATCAGATGCCCGCCGCGTTTCTCTCTTCGCGCCGCTCGGCGCTCCGGTGGCTTACCGGCCACTTGCTGAACTTCCAGCCGCCGCTTATCGGCAGCGGCTGGTTCCCTCTGCTGCGGTGAACGAAACGGAACCCGAACGGCGCGATCAGGTCGATTCAGGACTTTATCGACAATCGCTGCAGGAGTTATCCATGGACTTGATTCGGATTTTGATCGCAATCGTGCTGCCACCGCTGGGCGTGTTTTTACAGGTGGGGTTTGGGGGTGCCTTCTGGCTGAACATCCTGCTCACGTTGCTTGGCTATATCCCCGGCATCATCCATGCGGTGTGGATCATCGCGCGGCGCTGATGTTCAGCTGTTCGGCGATGCGCGGCGAGTCACGCGGCAGATTTTTGTGCTCGCCTTGCCGGGCGTGTAAAGTCGCTCGTTCCGTTTTGGCGCATCAGAATCTTTGCGCCGATCATCCACGAACGAGCCGGTTATATCAGGTGTAACAGAGCCGTCGAGCCCACTGCCCGATCATGCCTGCAAACCTGTCGTGACACGCTCACAGAGCGCCGGAAAAGGAACCCCCGATGAGCGACTCCGTCAGTCAGCAAAGTTTCAGGCGCATTCTCAATCGAAACGTCGGTCTGCCGCTCGGCTTCGGCTTCCTCAGCGCTTTCTTCTTCAGTGCCATCGTTTACTTCCTGCTCAACGTCAACGAAGACGCGGAGCGATCGGTGGCTGAAGTCGCCGTGGCGCATGAGACCTTCAAGGTGCTCATCGACCTGGAAAGCGGCATGCGCGGCTATCTCATCGCCGGTGAGGAGGTTTTCCTGGCGCCCTATAACCGCGGCCTGCCCATATTCGAGAGCGGCTTGGCCGAGCTCAAGCAGCAAGTCGGGGATGACCCCGTGCAGCGCCGGCGCGTCGAGCGGATCGAGGCGCTGGAAAAGCAGTGGCTGGATTTCGCCCGAGCGGCCATTGAACGGCGTCGCGACGGGTTGCCGGTCGTGGAGTACATCCGTTCCGACCGTGGCCGGCAGCTGATCGAACAGATACGCGGACAATTCAACGAGCTGATCGAGACAGAGCGCGCGAAGCGCGCAGTACGCAGCGACAACGCGGCGATGATCACCAAGGCCCTGATAGGCGGTTTCCTGCTGTTTAGCCTGATCTTCAGCGGATTGCTGGTCTTTCTCGCACGACGGGATCTGGTGGGTCTGTCGCAGACCTACACCGAAGCGCTGGATCAGCAGAAGGCCCATGCCGCTGCTCTGGAGAAACAGGCCTGGTACCGCAACGGCCAGACCCAGCTGAGCGAGGCCATCATTGGCGAGCAGACGCTGCCGACTCTGGGGCAGAGTGTCCTGTCCTTCCTATCCCGCTATCTCGATGCTGCGGTGGGCGCGCTCTACTCCGTGCAGGAAGGCAAGCTACAGCGGGTGGCCGAGTTCGCCTGGGACAAGGAGCAACTTGCGTCCGGCGTCTCGCTGGAACTGGGTGAAGGCATGGTGGGGCAGGTGGCGCTCGAGCGTCGACCGCTCGCGCTGGACAGCCTGCCGAAGGGTTACCTCAAGGTCAGCTCGGCGCTGGGCAGCACCGATGCCCAGAGCGTCATCATCTTTCCCGTCGAAGACAAGGGCATGCTCACTGCGGTGCTGGAAGTCGGCTTCCTGCGACCGCTGCGCGAAGAAGACAGCGAGCTGCTGCGGCGTATCTCCGAAAGCATTGGTTCCGGCATCGAGGCGGCACGTTATCGTCAGCGCCTGCAGCGTGCACTGACCGAGACCCAACAGCTCAACGAAGAATTGCAGGTTCAGCAGGAAGAGCTGCGCGCCGCCAACGAGGAGCTTGAAGAACAATCCAGCGCCCTGCGTGAATCACAGACGCATATGGAAGAGCAGCAGGCCGAGCTGGAGCAGACCAACGAGCAACTGGCCGAACAGGCGCTTGAACTGGCTCGCCAACGCGATGAGATGGATCTGAAGAACGATCGCCTGCGCGAAGCGCAGCTGTTGCTCGAGAAACATACCGAGGACCTCCAGCGGGCCAGCCGCTATAAGTCCGAGTTTCTGGCAAACATGTCCCACGAACTGCGCACGCCACTCAACAGCTCGCTGATCCTGGCCAAACTGCTGGCGGACAACCCCAATGGCAACCTCAACGACGATCAGGTGCAATTCGCCCGTTCGATCTATTCGGCCGGCAATGACCTGCTGACCTTGATCAACGACATTCTCGATATCTCCAAGGTCGAGGCGGGCAAGCTCGATATTCACCCCGAGCTGCTGAATCTGCCGCGGATGCTCGAGGGGCTCAAGCATCTGTTCCATCCCCAGGCGCTGGAGAAATCGCTGCACTTCAGCCTGGAGGTGGACGATCAGGCTCCGTCCAGCCTGTTCACCGATCGCCAACGCGTCGAACAGATCATCAGGAACTTGCTGTCCAACGCGTTCAAGTTCACCGAGAAGGGCTCGGTGACGCTGCGTGTCCGGCGCCACGACAATGGGCAGGTCGCCTTCGCCGTCCGTGATACGGGAATCGGCATTCCGGTAGAACAGCAGGCGGTGATCTTCGAGGCGTTTCGCCAGGCTGACGGCACCACCAATCGCCGTTACGGCGGCACTGGTCTGGGCTTGTCGATTTCCCGCGAGCTGGCGCAATTGCTGGGTGGCAGTATCGAGGTGCGTAGCGAGCCGGGCGCCGGCAGTGTGTTCACCTTGCTGGTGCCCGAGACCTACCGCGAGGCAGCCCAGGCCTCAGAGCCACCCCCACTGCCTGCTGCTCCTGCGCGGACGAATAATAAGTTTGCCCGGGTTGAGGCTGTAGCGCCTCGGAGCGAGCAATTGCAGACACGCCCAGAGCCGATTGCAGATGACCGCGAGGCCATGCCGTTCAAGGGGCGCGTGGTGCTGGTGATCGAGGACGAACCGCAGTTCGCCTGCATCCTGCGCGAGCTCGCCCATGAGTTGAATTACAGCTGCCTGATCGCACAGAACGCGGACGAAGGCTTCGAAACGGCGCTGCAATATCGCCCTGACGCGGTCCTGCTGGACATGCGCTTGCCTGATCATTCAGGCCTGACGGTGCTCGAGCGGCTCAAGGAAAATCCGGTGACCCGGCATATTCCGGTACACGTGGTTTCGGTCGAAGATCGCCGTGAAGCGGCGTTGCAGATGGGGGCGGTCGGTTACGCGCTGAAACCCGCCACCCGCGAAGAACTCAGGGACGTGTTCGGGCGCCTGGAGGCCAAGTTGGCGCAGAAGGTCAAACGCATTCTCCTGGTCGAGGACGATGCGCTGCAACGGGCCAGCATGGCGCAGCTGATCGAGGACGAGGACGTCGAAATCACTGCGGTCGAGTTCGGCGAACAGGCACTCGAGCACCTGCGTTCCACCGTTTTCGACTGCATGATCATTGATCTCAAGTTGCCGGACATGGACGGCCACGAACTGCTCGAACGCATGGCCCGCGAGGACATTTGCTCCTTCCCGCCGGTCATCGTCTACACCGGCCGCAACCTCACTCGCGACGAGGAGGCGGGGCTGCTCAAGTATTCGCGCTCGATCATCATCAAGGGTGCCCGCTCGCCGGAACGCTTGCTCGACGAAGTCACGCTGTTCCTGCACAAGGTCGAATCAGACATGCCGCTGGAACGGCAGAAGATGCTCAAGAGCGTGCGCAGCCGCGAAAAGGCGTTCGAGGGACGCAAAATCCTGGTGGTGGACGACGACGTGCGCAATATCTTTGCGCTCACCAGTGCGCTCGAGCAGAAGGGCGCACTGGTGGAGATTGCGCGCAATGGCTACGAGGCCATTTCGCAGCTGCAAGACATCGATGACATCGATCTCGTGCTGATGGACATCATGATGCCGGAAATGGACGGTTTTACCGCCATGGAAGAAATTCGCAAGGATCCACGCTTCGCCAGACTGCCGATCATTGCGGTGACGGCCAAGGCGATGAAGAACGATCAGGATCGTTGCCTGAGCGCAGGGGCCAACGATTACCTGGCCAAGCCCATCGAGTTGGATCGACTGTTCTCGCTGATTCGCGTCTGGCTGCCGAAGATGGAGCTGCTGTGACATGCCTGATCGAAGCCTGCAGATCGAACTCAAGCTGCTGATCGAGGCGATCTATCTGCGCTACAGCTACGATTTTCGCAGCTATAGCGCAGCCTCGCTCAAGCGGCGAGTGCTGCTGGCAGTGCGGCAGCTGAGATGCGAGGGGATTTCCGATCTGCAGCACAAGATTCTCTATGACCCGCAGATGTTCATGGAGCTGCTGCAATACCTCACCATTCCAGTCAGCGAAATGTTTCGCGATCCAAGCTACTACCTGTCACTGCGTGAGCAGGTGGTGCCGGTATTGCGGACCTACCCGTCCTTGAAAATCTGGGTGGCCGGTTGCAGCACGGGAGAAGAGGCCTACTCGCTGGCCATCCTGCTGCGCGAGGAAGGCTTGCTGGAGCGCACCATCCTCTACGCCACGGATATCAATCCCCGCTCCCTGGAGCAGGCCCGGCGGGGGATTTTCGCCATCGGCGATCTGCAGCTGTACACGGAGAACTACCAGCGCGCCGGCGGAAAGCGCAGCTTTTCCGACTATTACACGGCCGCTTACGATTCGGCGATCATGGACAAATCCTTGAAGGACCACATTACCTTCGCCGATCACAGCCTGGCGACCGACAGCGTGTTTGCCGAAACGCAGCTGATTTCCTGTCGAAACGTTCTGATCTACTTCAACAAGCCGTTGCAGGACCGCGCATTCGGACTTTTTCATGATTCCCTCTGCCACCGTGGCTTCCTCGGTCTTGGCAGCAGGGAAACGGTGGAGTTTTCCGGCTATGCCAACCAGTACGAAGCGTTCGACAAGCAGCAAAGGATCTTTCGCAAGCTATGAAAAACGCTCAGCCTGCGCCGCCGATTTCCCAACGCACGCCACCCATAGAGGCGGTGGCCATAGGCACCTCCGCGGGAGGCCTGGCAGCGCTTGGCGTGTTGGTAAGCGGGCTCGCCGCAGACGGGCGATTGCCTCTGCTGGTGGTCCAGCACGTGCCGCCCCATGCGCCAACGCAGCTGGTGGAGATCTTTCAGCGCAAGACGGCACTTCGCGTCAAGGAAGCCGAGGACAAGGAGCCGGTCACCGCTGGAACGCTTTACTTTGCCTCCCCTGGCTATCACTTGCTGGTCGAACAGGATTGCACCTTCTCACTGAGCCAGGACGACGCGGTGCATTTCTCGCGCCCGTCCATCGACGTGCTGTTCGAGTCCGCGGCTGACGCCTGGGGTCCGCGCTTGGCCGCCATCCTCCTGACGGGCGCCAACGAGGACGGTGCGAGGGGACTCGAAGCCGTTCAGCGGGCCGGTGGCCTGACAGTGGTGCAGGAACCCCGAGAGGCGCAAGTGGCGAGCATGCCGCTCGCGGCGCTGCAGCTAATGACCCCCGACTATATTTTGCCTCTGCGCGATATCCATCAATTGCTGCGCGAACTGGAGTGACCCGATTCATGCCCGATCAAACCGATGAAGCGAATCTGCTGATCGTCGATGATTTGCCGGAGAACCTGCTGGCCCTGGAGGCCCTGCTGCAGGCGCCGAATATTCAGGTTTATCGTGCTGAATCGGCCGAGCAGGCGCTGGAACTGCTGCTGCGCCATGAGTTCGCGTTAGCCATCCTGGACGTGCAGATGCCCGGTATGGACGGCTTCCAGCTGGCTGAACTGATGCGCGGCTCCGAGCGCACCAAGCAAATCCCGATCGTCTTCGTCAGTGCTGCTGGGCGCGAGCTCAACTATGCGTTCAAGGGTTATGAAACCGGCGCCGTGGACTTCATGCAGAAGCCGCTGGACATCCATGCCGTACGCAGCAAGGTCAGCGTATTCGTCGACCTGTATCGCAACAGTAAACGCATGGCCCGCCAGGTTGAAGCGCTGGAGCGCAGTCGACGCGAGCAGGAGGTGCTTCTTGATGAGTTGCGCAGCACCAAGGCCGAGCTCGAAGAGGCAGTGCGTATGCGCGACGATTTCATGTCGATTGTTTCCCACGAGCTCAAGACGCCGCTGAACACCCTGATACTCGAGGTACAGCTGCGCAAGCTGCAGCTGAGCCGCAACAATTTCACCGCTTTTGAACACGACCGCCTACACGCCATGGTCAACCGAGATGAGCGGCAGATCCAGAGCCTGATACGTCTGATTGACGACATGCTCGACGTCTCGCGTATCCGCACCGGTAAGCTGTCGATCCGCACCTCGCCGGTGGATCTGGGTCAGCTGGTGGGTAGTGTGGTAGATGATTTCGCCGCCCAGATGGAAGCCGCCGGTTGTACGTTGGAGTACCGCTGCTGCGAGGACGTCATCGGCGTGTGGGACGCGTTTCGCGTAGAGCAGGTGCTGGCTAACCTGCTGACCAACGCCATGCGTTATGGAAAGGGCAAGCCGGTGCAGGTTCGGGTTTCGACCCTGCCGGACAGCGCCTGTATCGAAGTGCGGGACCATGGCATTGGCATCAGCCAGAAAAGCCTGGAGCGGATCTTCCATCAGTTCGAACGTGCCGAAGGCAGCGAAAGCAGCGCCGGCCTGGGCCTGGGGCTGTTCATTGCAGAACAGATCGTCAAGGCCCACAGCGGGTGCATACAGGTCGAGAGCAAGGAAGGCGAGGGTGCGCTGTTTCGGGTATTGCTACCGCTGCAATGCGCAGGGTCCTAGCCGGCGTTTGCGAGTGTTCAGGTCGGAAGTCACGCGACCGACCGGCGACGAATATCGCCGGCCCGAGCAGCGGTGAGGTCATGACGAGCAGCTGATTTCCAGGTGCTTGCCCCACTCAGGTGGCCGCTGCGCGTAACGCTCCATGCCCGGCTGTTCGTCGAAGGGGCGACTGAGCACCTTGTGCAGTTCGCGCACCGGCTCATAGTCGCCCTGCTCGGCGGCTTCGATGGCCTGTTGGGCCAGGTAGTTGCGCAGGATGTATTTGGGGTTCGCTGCTTGCATACGGGCCCGGCGTGCTGCCTGATCGCTGCCTTCGCGTTCGCTGCGTTGAAGGTAGTCCTGAGCCCAGCGATCAAAGCCCTGCAAATCGACAAAGTCCTCGCGCAAGCGTGCCAATGCTTGCTCCGCCGGGCTGTCGCCAAGCTCGCGGAAAAAGTTGGTGTAGTCCACGGCGCTGCCCTGCATGAGCTTGAGCAGGTTCTGGACAAGTGTCTGGTCGCCTTCATCGGCTTGGGTGAATCCGAGGCGGCGGCGCATAAGCTCCAGCCACTGCGCTTGGTAGTGCGGCAGGAACAGCTCCATGCTTTCACGCAGCGCGGCGACCTCGACGAAGGGCGTCAGCGCCTGGGCCAGAGCCGCCAGGTTCCAATGAGCGATAGGCACCTGATTCTCGAACGAGTAACGCCCGCCGTCGTCGGAGTGGTTGCAGATGAAGCGGGCGTCGAAGTCGTCGAGAAAGGCGTAGGGGCCGAAGTCGAAGGTAATACCCAGGATCGACATGTTGTCGGTATTCATGACGCCGTGACAGAAACCATAGGCCTGCCAGCGGGCAATCATGTCGGCGGTGCGCTCCAGTACCTGTCGGAAAAAGGACCGGTAGGGTTCGGGATGCTCCAGGCACTCGGGGAAATGGCAGGCGATCACGTGATCGAGCAACTGCCGCAGTTGCTCGTGCTGCCGGGTGTAGTAGAAGAACTCGAAATGCCCGAAGCGCACGTGGCTGGGCGCCAGGCGCAGCAACATGGCGCCTCGCTCCTGACGCTCGCGATACACCGGCGTCTGCGAGCTTGTCACGCACAGGGCCCGCGAGGTAGGGATGCCGAGTGCATGCAAGTGCTCGCTGGCAAGAAATTCACGGATCGACGAACGCAGCACCGCGCGTCCATCCCCCATGCGCGAGTAGGGTGTTTTGCCGGCGCCCTTCAGATGCAGATCCCAGTGCTCGCCGGCCTCGTTGATCACCTCGCCCAGTAGCAGTCCCCGTCCATCGCCCAACTGTGGGTTGTAGGCCCCGAACTGATGGCCGGAATAGACCATCGCCCTTGGCTCGGCGGTGCTCCACAGCTTGTGTCCGGCAAACAGTTCGGCAAACAGCGGCCGTTCGGCCTCTGCCGGGTCAAGATTCAGCAACTCCATGGCCGCCTCGCTGGCGACCACTAGCCGTGGTTCGGCCAGTGGCTGCGGCGTGACCTCGGTGGAGAAGGCATCGCCTAGCCGGGCGAAGCGGTTATCGAAGTTCAGTTCAGTCAGAGATTTCAACGCGGCTCCGCTACAGGGCATATGAACAATTGGAGGCGGGGCTCGGCGCCCCGTTCCTCAAGGCTGACCGTCGGTCGTCAGGGCTTCGGACCGATCCAGGTGCAGTTCCTGTCCGTTGCGGTTCTTCAGGTGCACATCCAGCTGGCGGAAGGCGATAGTGATGCCGTGCTCACGGAACTCGGTGTCAAGGCGTCGATTGATCTCGTCGATCACCGGGTTACGGTCGGCCAGGTCACGCACGTGCAGACGCAGCTCATGTTCTAGGCGGCTTTCGCCGAAGCTGAGGAAGAACACCTGGGGCTCCGGCTCCTTGAGCACCCTCGGGTTTTCCCGAGCGGCCTGGAACAGCAATGCACGTACTTGCTCGAGATCGGAACCGAACTCCACGCCAATGCGGATTGTGACCCGAGTCACTGTGTCGCTCAGCGACCAGTTGAGCAGCTGGTCGGTGACGAAGGTCTTGTTCGGGACGATGATCTCTTTGTGATCGAAGTCGGTGATGGTGGTGGCGCGGATGCGGATGCGGCTGACCGTGCCGGACAGATTGCCGATGGTCACCACATCGCCGATGCGCACCGGCTTTTCGAACAGGATGATCAGGCCGGACACGAAGTTGGCGAAGATCTCCTGCAGTCCGAAGCCAAGCCCGACTGAAAGCGCGGCGACCAGCCATTGCAACTTGTCCCAGCTCACGCCGAGGGTCGACAGCACCGAGACGATACCGGTGCCGACCAGCGTATAGGACAGCAAGGTGCCGATGGCATAGGCGCTACCAGGCGCCAGGTGCAAGCGCGACAGTACCGTCACTTCGAGCAGGCCGGGCAGATTGCGCGCCAGCGCGAAGGTAATGGCGATGGTCAGCAGTGCGCCAAGCACACTGTTTAGAGTGATCGCCGATTCGGCATCGCCCGCGACGAATTCGTAGAGGGTGACGTTATCCAGATACGACACCACGCTGATCAAGTCGGCCCAAATCCAGTAGAGGGCCAGGAAGAACAGGCCGAACATCGCCATGCGCGTCAGGCGCAGCGATTGCTGGTTGATCTGTGCGATATCCAGCTCCGGCTCCCCCGCGGCCTCATCGCTGCCGTCCTCCGTCTGCGCTTCGCGTTTGGCCAGCGCACGCTGATAGGCGAGCCGCCTGGCAGCCACGGTCAGGCCTCGAATCAGGGTGGCTTCGATAGCAACCCAGACCATCAGCAGGTAAAGGGTATCGATCAGCCGGCCGGTAAGTTTCAACGCTGTGTAGTAGTAGCCCAGTCCGACCACCACGATCAGCGCCAGCGGCAACAGGCTAAACAGCAAACCGATGAAGCGCCGTACCGGCGGCGCGTTCCGGCTTGCCGGGCCCTTGAGCAGCAGCCGCGTCAGGTGCCAGCTCATCAGCGCATAGCAGGTCAATATCACAGCGACACCGAGAACATCATCGACCAGGCTGGCCGGCTGATGTTCGGCGACTGCCACTACAGCGACCAACACCAGAACAACGATGCCTAGCCGGCGAATTTCGTTGCGCAGGAAGGCTACCTGTGGAGGCAGCCAGGCAAAATGAACCTCGGCGACGCGGTTGGGCGACAGCATGCGGTAAGCGGCATAGAACACCAGCCAGGCCTGCGCCATCTGGTAGAAGGCTTCGCCCAGCGCGATGTTCTGTCCGCGGCCGTCCATTTGCAGAAGATAACCGCACAGGCCGAGAAACAGGGCGCCGGGCAGCGCCAGCGATAAATTCAACAGCAGCGCCAGAGGGGTGTGTAACTGGCTGTCATGGCGAAAATGTCCTACTTCGCCGCTCAGCTGCACGAGTTTGGCGTTGATCGCCGGACGCCACCAGAGCAGGGCAAGGATCAGCAGGAAAAGCGGCAGAAAAAACAGTGGACGTTCCAGCAGCCCGGCGCCCAATGCCTGTACCGACGATGTCCAGGGCATGGCGCTGACCTGGCGCTCGAGCAATGTCGGGGCGCTCTTGAACCAGCTCAGGTCCAGCGGCTTGTTGCTGGGAATCCAGAACATCTGCTCGTCGAGGGTCTCGCTCAGCGTTTGCACTTTGCTTTGCAGCTGCTTCTGGTTCAGCTGCAGCGTGATGGATTCGGCGAGCAGCGCATTAAGCTGGTGGTTGAGTCGATCGAGCAGTTCGCTGCGTGTGCGCATCAGCTCCAGCAGTGCGCTACGCAGCTCGGGTGTGATCGTTGTGTCAGGTTGGCTTGAAAGCAACCTGTCGACGTGGTCCTCGATATTGCCGGCGAGCCCACGCCGTTGATTAAGCTCGAACTGGTACAGCCGGATATCGGCAATTTCGTCGGCAAGGTTCCGGTCCAGACTCAGCTGCGGTAGCGCCTGCTTCTGCTGGTAGAGCACCTTGGAGAGCAACAGGCTGCCTTCGAGCACGGCGATCTGCTCTTCCAGGGCCTGGTCCGTCTGGCTGAGAATGTCCAGCTGCTGGCGCGTCTGCAGGTTCCGCTGCGTCAGGTCGTTGAGGCGCTCGGTCGCGCGTAGCAGGTAACCTGCAAGGCGTCGGTTCTCCTCGCTTTCAGCGGGCAGCAGCTTGTCGGAGCCGGTTTTCTCTGCCTTTGCGGAGAATTCGGCGACAGTCTGCTCGGACTCTTCACGCCGCTTGTCGTTGATCGCCGTTTGCAGGGCGATGCTTTCCTGTTCGGCGCGGGCAATTTGCGCCGTCAACAGGTCACGGCGGTTCTGCCCCAGGTCTTGTAGCAGGCTGTTGCCTGCGAGTTCCTGACGGCGTAACTCGATCTGCGCGGTCAGCGCTGTCTTTTCCGCTTCGAGCAGCGCGCGGCGTTTGTCAGCCAGCGGCTTGTTGGCCTCGCGGCCGCTTTTCAGCAGGCCGTTGATTTCGTCGATGCGCGCCTGGCTCTTGCTGATATCGCCCTGGGCGCGTTCGGGACGGGTCTGAGCGCTGATGAGCATGCTGTTGGCGGCGGTGAGCGCCTGTTGCCAAGCAGCAAGCTCCTCTACGCGCGCCGCCAGACGTTGTTCCAGTACCGGCACCGAAAGTTTGGACAGGCGCTCGGCCAGGCCAGTGGTGTCCTCGCTCAACAGTTTGGACAATGCGCGTTGCGCTTCGCTGATTTCCTTGGGCGCGCCGGCGAGTTCGGCCTTGAGGTCGGTCAGTTGCTGGCGGGTCGCTTCGGCCTGGTTCACCAGCCGTTGCAATTGATCATCGGCGCTGGGCTGCGCGCTGTCCTGGGGCTCCTCTTTGGCTGATGATGCGCCCATCAGGCTGCCGATTCCGGGCGCCGCATGGGCACCGGAAAGTGCGCTCAGGATGAATAGCAGGGTTGCCAGAATGAGAAAACGCAAAGAAGACATGAACGGCATCAGGCAGTAAAAAGAATGCCGAGTCTAAGCGTTGAGCGGTAACAGGGCGAGTCCGCACAGCGGATGGATGTGCGGGCGTTGTCAGAGACGGTTGGCGCTTCTGCGTCGCGGATGAAACGCCAATCGTCCCCAGGGCTAGAAACCGTTCAGAGTACGAAGGCGGCGCCGGGCTTGCTACCTTCAGGAAACTTCAGGCCCACCTTAAGCACCTCTCCACCTTCCATGGCGGCGATGGTCCAGGTCAACCCGCTCCATTCCACTTGATCGCCGACCACCGGGTTGCCGCCGACTTTCGCTGCGATGAACGGACCGATTGGCTGGTTGCCGTCGACATCGCCGAGCTTGAGCCCGTAGAGCGCCGCGAGAGCACTCAGTTCGGCTTCACTCTCCAGAATGAAATCGCCGAAAAAGCGCATATCGCGGCCCCGTTGCGGTGCCTGGCTGAACAGCTGGCCGAGTGCGGGGAGGTCTTCCTCATGGCCGATCACGCAGAGGATATCGTCAACCTGCAAGCGGGTGCTGCCGGTTGGGTGCAGCAACGCCTTGCCGCGGAAAAGTGCGGCAATACGCGTACCGTCGGGCATTTTCAGTTCGCGCAGTGCCGCGCCGACACACCATTTGCTGGCGCTCAGACGATAAACGAAGATCTCCCATCGGCTGGTGGGGTGTACCTGCAGCCCGGTGCGCGAAATCGGCGACGGCGAAGGTGGCACCTCCACCTTGGCCTTCTTTGCCGCCCAGGTCAGGGTGGTGCCCTGCAGCAACAGGGAAACCAGGACGATGAAAAAAGCCACGTTGAAGAACAGCTGAGCATTGTCCAGCCCGGCTACCAGCGGGAATACCGCCAGGATCACCGGTACCGCCCCGCGCAGGCCAATCCAGGAAATGAACAGCCGCTCGCGTAGATTGAAGCTCTTGAACGGCAGCAAGCCGATGAATACCGAAATGGGGCGGGCGAAGAGGATCATCCAGGCCGACAACAGTAACGCCGGTATGGCGATGGGCAGCAGTTGACTGGGGGTCAACAACAGGCCGAGCACCAGGAACATGCCAATCTGGCTGAGCCAGGCCAGGCCATCGAACATGTGCAGGATGCCATGGCGATTGCGGATCGCGTTATTACCCAGCATCAGGCCGCAGACGTAGACGGCGATGATGCTGCTACCGCCGACGGCACCAGATAGCGCGAAGATCATAATGCCCCCGGCCACGGCCAGGAGCGGGTAGAGCCCATCGGCCACCGACAGCTTGTTGATCAGTTTCAACAACAGCCAGCCGCCGCCAAGACCCAGCGCGATACCGATCGCGAACTGCTGTACCAGACTCACCAGCACCATCCAGGTAAAGGATGTTTGGCCCGAGGCGATCATGCTGATCAGGGTAACGGTGAGGAACATCGCCATCGGGTCGTTGCTACCCGATTCGATTTCCAGCGTGGGCCCGACACGTTCGTTCAGGCCTTTGCCGTTGAGCATGTTGAACACCACGGCGGCATCGGTGGAGCCGACAATGGCGCCAATCAGCAGGCCTTCGATCAGGCGCAGATCGAACAGCCAGGCGGCGGCAACTCCAGTGAGGCCAGCGGTGATAGCCACGCCGACTGTAGCCAGCGACATGGACGGCCAGAGCGCCACGCGGAAGGTGGATTTCCGGGTTCGCATGCCGCCGTCGAGCAGAATGACCGCCAGTGCCAGGTTACTGATGACAAAGGCGAGCTTGTAATCCTCGAAGACGATGCCGCCGATCCCGTCGACGCCAGCAAGCATGCCAACTGCAAGAAAGATCACCAGAATCGGCACGCCGAGACGTGCAGAGATGGAACTCATCAGGATGCTTGCGGCAACCAATACGCCACCGATTAAAAATAGGTGATTGATGTTGCCAACGTCCAAAATGAGCTCCCCTTTGTTGTTAAATCAGCGACATGCATGCGACATGCCAGTGATTCTAACCTGAGGGCTTGACGCGCTGTCAAAAAAACGCCCGGCGTTCCGGGCATTGATACAGACAGCTTCCGCGCGCTTAAAACCAGCTTCCCTGCATGCTCAAACAGGTGTCGTCCCGCGCCTCCAGCAGCGACAGTTCATGCTCGCAGCTTGGCACTTCCCAGGTCAGGAAATAGCGTGCGGCCTGTAGCTTGCCACGGTAGAAATCGGCATCCGCCGGGCTGCCTTCGGCCAACCCATGCTCGGCCTGCAGTGCCTGCTCCAGCCAGCGCCAACCAATCACTGCATGGCCGAATACCTTGAGGTATGGCGCCGAGTTGGCCAGGGCCTGATTGACCTTGCCGGCCATCAGATCCCCGAGCAGCGCTTGAGTGACCTGAGTCAGCCGTTCGATGTGCTGCTCGAGCGGTTGGCGCAGCTGTGACAGCGAGTCGTGCGCAGCGGCGCGCTGGCAGCTGCCCTGAATCAGCCCGAGTAGTTGCCGCAACCCGGCGCCCTTGTTCTGCGTTAGCTTGCGGCCGAGCAGGTCCAGCGACTGGATGCCGTGGGTGCCCTCGTGGATCGGGTTAAGGCGGTTGTCGCGGTAGTATTGCTCCACCGGATATTCGCGGGTATAGCCATGGCCGCCGAGAACCTGCACGGCCAGCTCGTTGGCCTTCAGGCAGAACTCCGACGGCCATGACTTGACGACGGGGGTGAGCAGGTCGAGCAGTTCGCTGGCGTTGCGGCGCCCCTCTTCGCTATCGGCAGTGTGTTCGTCATCCACCAGGCGCGCGGCATAAAGTCCGAGGTCGAACGCGCCTTCGACATAGGCCTTCTGCATCAGCAGCATGCGTTTGACGTCGGTGTGTTCGATGATCGGCACCTGCGCAGAGGCCGGATGCTTGCCGTCTGGGAGGCGGCCCTGGGGGCGTTCTCGGGCGTAATTCAGAGAATAGAGGTAGCCGGCGTAGCCGAGCATGATCGCACCCATGCCAACGCCGATACGCGCCTCGTTCATCATCTGGAACATGTAGGCGAGGCCCTTGTGCGGCTCGCCCACCAGATAGCCGACGCACTGGTCGCTGTCGCCGAAATTCAGCGCGGTGCTGGTGGTGCCGCGCCAGCCCATCTTATGAAACAGGCCTGCCAGCAGCACGTCATTGCGTGGTCCAAGGCTGCCATCGTCATTGACCAGGAATTTCGGCACGATGAACAGGCTGATGCCCTTTACGCCGGCTGGCGCGTCCGGCAGCTTGGCCAGCACCATGTGCACGATGTTCTCTGAAAGCGGGTGGTCTCCGCCGGAGATGAAGATCTTGTTGCCCTTCAGGCGGTAGGAACCTTCGCCGGCCGGTTCGGCGCGCGTGCGTATATCCGACAGCGAGGAGCCGGCATGCGGTTCGGTCAGGGCCATGGTGCCGAAGAAGCGGCCTTCGATCATCGGTTGCAGAAAACGCTGCTTCTGCTCGTCGGAGCCAAAGGTCTCGATCAGGTGCGCTGCGCCCATCGTCAGCATCGGGTAGGAGCTGGTGGCAATATTGGCCGACTGAAAATGCGCGAAGCAGGCCCGCGACAGGAGGTTGGGCAGCTGCATGCCGCCTTCCTCGAAGCTGCGCTGCGCGTTGTGAAAGCCAGCCTCGATGAAGGCGTCCACGGCGGGCTTCACCTCAGGAATCAGTACCGCCTCGCCGTCGACGTACTGTGGTTCGTGCTCATCGGACTTGCGGTTGTGCGGAGCGAAATAGCGCTGCGCGATATTGCGGGCGGTGCCCACAGCCGCATCGAAGGTTTCGCGACTGTGGTCGGCGAAGCGTTCGCGCTGGGTCAGCGCCTCGGCGTCGAGTACCTCATAGAGTTCGAAGGCAAGGTTGCGTGGGCACAGCAGCGTCTCGGTCATGTCGGCCTCCTGGGTGTGGGCCGAGTCTAAGGACGGCGGTTTTGCCCTGCCTAGCTTTATCCATGGCGATGATGAAGCGTCAACACGGGGCTGCTCAGCTTCCTCAGCCGAGCAGTCGGCGCACCAGTGCGGCCAGCGCTCTGTCGCCCAGGCCGACGGCATCGAGATGATTCATGGCCGCGGCGCGGTGTGCTGTCAATTGCTGGTGCGCCGCCTGCGGTCCGAGCAGCGAGACCACCGTCGTCTTGGCCCGATCCTGCTGGCAGTCCTTGCCGGTCTGTTGGGGGGTAAGGCCGTCGGCGATGTCATCGAGCAATTGAAAGGCCATCCCCAGCTCGTTGGCGAACCCGTGCAGGTGGCCCGCCTGTTCGGTGTCGGAGCTGCCTAATAGCGCGGCCAGGTCCAGCGCGGCGGTGAACAGGGAGCCGGTCTTCAACTGATTGGTGGTGATTACCGCATCGAGCTGACGCGTCTGCTCGCCGCGCAGGTCGCGAAATTGGCCGCGAACCAGCCCCTGGGCGCCGACTGCGCGGGCCAGGATGGCGACCGCCGCGTTGCGCTGCTGCGGCGCAAGCGCGGCCGCAGTGGCCGTCACGCCGTAGGCATGGCTGAGCAGGGCGACCGAGGCGAGCACAGCGACGTCCTCGCCAAAACGCAGATGGATGGTCGGTTGGCCGCGGCGCAGACTGGCGTTGTCCATGCACGGCATGTCATCGAGAAACAGCGAGGCGGCATGGACCATCTCCAGCGCGCAGGCGAGGTCGAGTGCGACATCTGCTTGCCGGCCGAGATCGTCGAGTGCGACCAATAGCAAGAGCGGCCGGAGACGCTTGCCCGGGGCGAGGGTACCTTCGCGCACCGCCAGCGCGACGCTGTCCTGCTCCGACTCGACCATGGGCAGCAACGCTGCCAGGCGCTCATCGACGCGCTGGTGCAGGCTCTGCCAGCGATCCTGTTGCTGAAGCGGAATAGGGGATGTCTGCGTCTGCATGGTGTTGCCCTCGCATGCGCCGAAGTGATGGCGCAGGGTTGTGCGAAAATCTATACAAAGGTTATATAGCTAGACAAATACTTGTACAAGTCGTGCCGCTGTTTAGCACTTTTCTCTGATCCCCACGTCCAATGACGTCTCCGGGAGCCAACGCCATGAGCAAGCAATCGCTGATCAGCCGCAAGAATGATCATTTGGATATCGTCCTGGACCCAATGCGCGCTGTGGGCGCATCGAGTGCTGGCTTCGACGCCTTTGTGTTCGAGCACAGCGCCATGCCCGAGTTGCATCTGGATCACATAGACCTGCGGGCATGCTTATTCGGCCGCCCTCTCCAGGCGCCCTTGCTGATCAGCTCGATGACTGGTGGGGCGGCGCGTTCGGCGGCAATCAATGCCCACCTGGCGGAGGCGGCGCAGCACCTGGGGATCGCCATGGCCGTTGGCTCGCAGCGAGTTGCCTTGGAAACGGCGGGGGACCAAGGACTGACCGGCCAACTGCGCCAATTCGCACCGGACATCCTGCTGCTGGCCAATTTCGGCGCGGCGCAGCTGGTTCGCGGCTATGGCGAAGACGAGGCGCGGCGGGCGGTAGAGATGATTGGCGCGGATGGACTCATCGTGCACCTAAATCCTCTGCAGGAGGCCGTCCAGCCTGGTGGTGACCGTGATTGGCGTGGCGTGCTGAATGCCATCGAGGCGCTGGCCGGCCGACTCACGGTGCCGGTGGTGGTCAAGGAAGTCGGCGCCGGGATCTCCGCGCGGGTGGCGCGGCAGCTGGTCGATGCGGGAGTCGCAGCCATCGACGTGGCCGGGGCTGGCGGTACCAGTTGGGCGGCGGTTGAGGCCGAGCGTGCCGCGGACAGCAGCGGTCGGGCGATCGCCCGGGCATTCGCGGGCTGGGGCATTCCCACCGCGCTGGCGCTGCAAGCGGTGCGCGAGGCCTGCCCGACGACTCCGCTGATCGCATCCGGGGGCATTCGCGATGGCGTCGAGGCGGCCAAGGCAATCCGTCTGGGGGCCGACCTGGTTGGTCAGGCCGCGGGCGTGTTGCAGGCCGCCATGCACAGCAGTGAGGCGGTGGTGGAGCACTTCCATGTGCTGATCGAGCAGTTGCGCATCGCCTGCTTCTGTACCGGCTCGGCAGACCTCGCCTCGCTTCGCCGGGCCCCGTTATTGCGAGTCCAGACGTCCTGAACATCGCCGGAGCCGCCGGATGACTCATTTCGCGATGATCGTGCCGTCCTTCTCCAGCCACCTGCGGGCGTTTGAGGCGATCGCATGGCATTTGGGGCGGCGAGGCCATCGTGTGACCTTTGTTCAGCAGGCCGATGTCCGCCCCATGCTGACCCTGCCCCAGGTTGCGTTCGTTGCCATCGGTGCTGGCTCCCATCCCCCCGGCACGCTTGCCAGGGTTGTTCGCCGTGCTGCCCAACCGGGAGGGCCTTGGGGTCTGCGCCGGGTGATTGCCGATATGGCTGCCGCCACCGACATGATTTGCCGCGAGGCGCCGGGCGTGCTGCGAGCGCTGGGTGTGGACGCTGTGCTGGTGGACCAGATGGAGCCTGGCGGCGCGCTGGTGGCCGAGCACCTCGGCCTGCCTTTCATTTCCATCGCCTGCGCGCTGCCGTTCAATCGCGAGCCGCAGGTGCCACTGCCGGTGATGCCCTGGCGCTACCGGCCCACGCCCTGGGGTGAGAGGCTCAACCTGCAAACCAGCCGCGTCTATGACTACATGATGCGCCCTCACGGCGAGGTGATTGGGCGCCACTGTCGGGCGTTCGGCCTGTCCCGCCGCCACGGCATCAGTGATTGCCTGTCGCCATTGCTGCAGATCAGCCAGACGGTTGCAGGTTTCGACTTTCCGCGCCGCGCACTGCCGGAGCATTTCCACGCGGTCGGCCCGCTGCGCCTTCCTGCGGACGAAGAAGCTGTGGGGCCGGAGCTGCCCTTCGCGGCGGGGCGACGGTTCGTCTATGCTTCGCTGGGAACCCTGCAGGGGCACCGCTACCGGTTGTTCCGCAATATCGTCAGGGCCTGTAAAGCATTGGACATGCCGTTGCTCATCACCCATTGCGGGGGGCTCGATGCCGCTGCGGCGGCGCGCCTTGCTGATGATGGGGCGGTATGGGTAAACGACTTTGTTCCGCAGCGCGCCGCGCTGGCGAAGGCCTCGGCCGTCATCACCCATGCCGGTCTCAATACGGTGCTCGATGCGCTGGAGGCAGGCACGCCGATGCTCGCGCTGCCTATCGCCTTCGATCAGCCTGGCGTGGCGGCGCGCGTCGAACATGCCGGGGTCGGGTTGCGCCTGGATCATCGGCTGGCCGGCCCCCGCCGAATCGCGGCTGCACTGGAATCCTTGCTCAGCGAAACGGGCTTTCGCCAGCGCGCGGTGCGGCTGGGTGACGAGGTGCGGCAGGCGGGTGGTGCGGCTCGCGGGGCGGATCTTATCGAGGCCGCCGTCGCCGGGAAAAAATCGGAGGTGATCGGTGCCCGCTGATGCTGATCTGATTCTTGTCGGTGGCGGCCTCGCCAATGGATTGCTGGCCTGGCAGCTGCGACAGCGTAGCCCGGCCCTGCGGGTGCTGATCGTCGAGCAGGGCGAGACGCTTGGTGGCAATCATACTTGGTCGTTTCATTCTGGAGATCTCGACGAGCGTCAGCAGCGCTGGCTGCGGCCGCTGGTCGCTCACCGCTGGCCCGGTCAAGAGGTGCGTTTTCCGAATCTTCAGCGGCGGTTGGACAGCGGCTACGCGAGCATTGCCTCGGAAGGCTTTCACGCGGTCCTGATGGCCGAACTCGCTGACGCGGTACGTCTGGCCACGCCGGTGGCCGAGGTCCGCCCGCAGGAAGTCCTGCTCGCCAATGGCCAGCGCCTGCGCGCCGCTGCGGTTATTGACGGCCGCGGCGCGCGCGCCAGCCGGCACCTGGCCCTCGGCTACCAGAAGTTCCTGGGCCAAGAGGTGCGCCTTGCCGCGCCTCATGGTTGGCGCGTGCCGGTCATCATGGATGCCACCGTGGATCAGCACGACGGTTATCGTTTTGTATATGTGCTTCCGCTGACGGCAGACCGGCTGCTGATCGAAGACACCTATTACGCTGATGCGGGTGAGCTGCCGGTGGAGCAACTGCGCGAGAATCTCGAGCACTACGCCCGCGCCCAAGGCTGGCAGGTCGCAGAAGTGCTGCGCGAAGAGCAGGGTGTGCTGCCCATCGTACTGTCCGGTGATATCCAGGCCTTCTGGGACGAGGCGGACAATGTGCCGCGCTCGGGCCTGGCAGCGGCGCTGTTCCACCCCACCACAGGTTATTCGTTACCCGACGCGGTGCGCCTGGTCGATCACCTGCTCGCCACGGACCGCTGGGATGCTGGCAGTCTCTACGCCACGCTACGCGGCTACTCCTGCCGCCTTTGGCAGCAACGAGGCTTCTTCCGCCTGCTTAACAGGATGTTGTTCATGGCCGGTCCAGCGGAGCGCCGTTGGCAGGTCATGCAACGTTTCTATGGTTTGCCCGGTCCGCTGATCGAACGCTTCTACGCGGCGCGGCTGACGTTGCTCGACCGCGCCCGCATCGTCACTGGCAAACCGCCCGTCCCGCTTGGCGAGGCGCTACGTGCGCTCGCTGCCCATGATCTGCATCGCAAGGAACACCGATGAACCAAGCCAAACGTGTGGTGGTGATAGGCGCCGGCTTCGGCGGCCTGGCACTGGCCATCCGGCTGCAGCGTGCCGGCATTCAGACCACCTTGCTGGAAAAGCGCGACAAGCCCGGCGGTCGCGCCTACGTCTACCACGACCAGGGTTTCACCTTTGATGCCGGGCCGACGGTAATCACCGATCCGGCCGCGCTGGAGGAGCTGTTCAGCGGCGCCGGCAAGCGCATGGCCGATTACGTCGAGCTGCTGCCGGTGAGCCCGTTCTACCGGTTGTGCTGGGAGGACGGCTACAGCTTCGATTACGTCAACGATCAGGTCCAGCTTGATCGGCAGATCCGTGCCCTAAATCCCAGGGACGTGGCTGGATACAAACGCTTTCTCGCCTATTCGCGCGCGGTTTACCACGAGGGCTACGTCAAGCTCGGTACCGTGCCTTTCCTCTCCTTTCGCAGCATGATCGGCGTCGCCCCGCAGCTGGCCAAACTACAGGCGTGGCGCAGTGTGTATAGCAAGGTGGCAAGCTTCGTGGAGAATGATCGCCTGCGCCAGGCGCTGTCGTTTCATTCGCTGCTGGTAGGCGGCAATCCCTTCGAGACCTCCTCGATTTACGCGTTGATCCACGCTCTCGAGCGTCAGGGCGGCGTGTGGTTTCCTCGCGGCGGCACCGGTGCGCTGGTGCAAGCCATGGTCAGGTTGTTCGAGGATCTCGGCGGGCGGCTGGAGTTGAACGCCGAGGTGGCGCGTATCCAGCTGGCCGATGGGTTGGCCAGCGCTGTGGTGACGCGCGACGGGCGTCGCTTCGATACCGATGCGGTGGCATCGAACGCCGACGTGGTGAATACCTACAGGCAGCTGCTCGGGCACGAGAAGCGCGGCCGAGATGAGGCCAAACGGCTCTCTGGGAAGCGTTTCTCCATGTCGCTGTTCGTCATTCACTTCGGTCTCAGACGTCGCCATGAACATCTGCAGCATCACACCGTCTGCTTCGGGCCGCGTTACCGCGAGCTAATCGATGAAATCTTCAAGCGCGACAATTTGGCCGACGACTTCTCGCTATACCTGCACGCACCCTGCGTCACCGATCCGTCGCTGGCGCCGGAGGGTTGCGCCAGCCATTACGTGCTGGCGCCGGTGCCGCACCTGGGCACGGCGAACATCGACTGGGGAGTCGAGGGGCCAAAGTACCGCGAGCGCATCTTCGACTACCTTGAGCGTCACTATATCCCTGGGCTGCGTGAGGATCTGGTCACTCACAGAATCTTCACGCCGCTGGATTTTCGCGACGAGCTCAATGCGCATCTCGGTTCGGCATTTTCGCTGGAGCCTATCCTCACCCAAAGCGCCTGGTTCCGCCCGCACAACCGCGACGATGTGATTTCCAACCTCTATATCGTCGGCGCAGGGACACACCCGGGCGCAGGCGTACCTGGTGTGGTGGGCTCGGCCAAGGCCACCGCCGGGTTGATGTTGGAGGACCTTGGGCGATGAACGATCAGGTAATCAAACACGCCACGCAGACCATCAACGTCGGCTCCAAGAGCTTCGCCGCGGCGGCAAAACTTTTCGATGAACGCACCCGTCAGAGCGCGGTGATGCTCTACGCCTGGTGCCGACATTGTGACGATGTGATCGACGGGCAGACCCTCGGTCACAGCCAGCTCGCCGGCGATCGCTCAAGCGGAGACGCGCGGTTGGCCGAGCTTGTAGACCTCACCGAGCGTGCTTATGCCGGCGAGCCGATGAGCGATCCGGCGTTCGCTGCGTTTCAGCAGGTGGTACAGCGTCATGGAATTCCGCGGGAGTATCCGCTCGAACACTTGGCCGGCTTTCGCATGGATGTACAGGGTTACCGGTATCAGACCCTCGACGACACGCTGCTCTATTGCTACCGGGTCGCGGGGGTGGTTGGCCTGATGATGGCGCGGGTGATGGGCGTTGAAGCCGAGGCAACGCTGGATCGTGCCTGCGATTTGGGGCTGGCCTTTCAGCTGACCAATATTGCGCGCGATATCGTTGAGGACGCACAGGTCGGACGCGTCTATCTGCCTGCCGATTGGCTGGCTGAAATGGGCATCCCCGTCGACGAGGTCGCCCTGCCAGGTCATCGACCTGCGCTGGCGCAACTGGCGGCGCGGCTTATCGACCTGGCCGAACCTTACTATCGGTCCGCATCGCAGGGGCTGCGCGATTTGCCATTTCGCTCGGCTTGGTCCATCGCCACGGCCCATGGCGTTTACCGGCAGATCGGTATCGAAGTGAAGGCTCGCGGAGCGGCTGCCTGGGAGGCCCGTGTTTCGACCAGCCGCGTTCAGAAGCTGCAATTCCTGCTTGGCGGCGCTGTGCTGGCGCTGGCCTCGCGGCGGATGCGGGTCAGGCCGCGTTCTGCTGCTTTGTGGGTGCGTCCGCGCTAGCGGCGCCGGGCTTGCGCAACGGCCCTTCGTGCAGCTCACGTAGCTGGCGCTTGAGCGCCGGCAGTGGCGGTGCGTAGAGGAAGCCGAATGACACACAGCGTTCCTTGCCTTCCACCGCGTGGTGGAGGCGATGTGCCTGATAAAGGCGCTTGAGGTAGCCGTTACGCGGTACATAGCGCAATGGCCAACGGTGATGCACCAGCCCGTCGTGGGCGACGAAGTAGAGAAAACCGTAGGCCGTCATCCCGGCGCCGATCCATTCCAGCGGATGGTAGCCCGCGCTACCGAGGGCGATCAGCACGATGGCGACGCCGGCGAATACCACCGCGTAGAGATCGTTCTTCTCGAACCAGCCCTGGCGCGGCTGGTGATGCGAGCGATGCCAGCCCCAGCCCCAACCGTGCATCACGTACTTGTGCGCCCACCAGGCGAAGACCTCCATCCCGGCGAGCGTGGCGAGAAAGACGAGCGTGTTGGTCAATGGGCTCATGATGCAAACCTGTGTGAAGTGCCGTCGAGTTTACGCGTGGTTGCCAGCTATCTTCACTCCGCACGACGGACTGCGGCCTTGACTCACCCCTGCCAGCCTGCCGCCAGTTCTCGGGTCAGCTCGGCGGCCGGGATTTCCCGACAGCCACCGGCGTTCTGCCCGGCCCAAAGCGGCGTGCAATGGTCCAGACCGAGGCTTTCGGTCTTGGCGCGCAGTGCGCTGATGGCATTGCCGGCGAGAGGAAAACCCGGCACGCCCTCGGGTAGTGGGCCGAGCTCGCGCATGATCCGGTTGACGATGCCGCGCGCCGGGCGGCCGGTGAACAAGGTGGTCAGCGCGGTGTGCCGGGCCCGCGGGCTGTTCAGAGCTGCCCGGTGCAAGGCATTGGTACGGCTTTCCGGGCACAGCAGGTAAGCGGTGCCGAGCTGTACGCCCGCGGCGCCCAGTACCTGCGCAGCCTTCACACCCTGTGCATCAGCGATGCCGCCAGCTGCGATCACCGGAACTTGCAGTTCAGCGACCAATTGCGGCAGCAGGGCAAAGGTGCCGAGTTGGGTGGTCAGGTCCTCGGTGAGAAAGACGCCGCGATGGCCGCCGGCTTCCAGGCCTTGGGCGATCACCGCATCGACACCGTGCTCCTGCAGCCAGAGCCCCTCCTCGAGCGTTGTGGCGCTGGAGGCAATCTTCGCTCCGGTGGCGCGGACGCGCTGCATCAGCTCGGGGGTCGGCAGGCCGAAATGGAAGCTGACCAGCGCCGGGCGGTGGCGCTCGAGTACCGTGGCCATCGCCGTATCGAACGGATGACGGGTCGGGGCATGGGGGATGGTCGCCGGGTCGACACCGAACTCGGCAAAAAAGGGTGCCAACATCTCATGCCAGGCGGCGATGTGTGCCGGGTCGACGACAGGTGCCTCATGGCAGAAGAAATTGACGTTGTAAGGCCGGTCGGTCAGTGCCTCTATGGCGCTCAGCTCGGTATCCAGCGCTGGTGCGTCAAGCATGGCCGCAGGGATCGAGCCCAGGCCGCCCGCCGCGCAGACCGCAGCGGCCAGCTCATGATTCTGCGCGCCGGCCATGGGTGCCTGGATGATGGGAAGCTCGGTACCTAGTAGATCGCGCAAATCCATGATCAGCTCCATTCAGGGCGGAAAACATCACTTTAGACCTCAGGGCGGGCACATGGAACGACATTGGTCGTGAAGCTTCTGCGCGGTGCAGGGCAGCACGGTAAACTGCGCTGCTTGCCAAGGAGCCCACATGAACTACCGCCACGCCTTCCATGCCGGCAACCACGCCGATGTTTTCAAACACCTGGTGCTGACGCGCCTGCTCGCGTCCTTGTCGCGCAAGGAGGCGCCCCTGGCCTATCTTGACAGCCATGCTGGCGTAGGGCTCTACGATCTGGCCGGGGACCAGGCGAGCCGTACCGGCGAATGGGCGCAAGGTATCGGCAAGCTCTGGCAGAGCGAGAACATCCCCGCGGTGGTTGAGGCCTATCTGGACACGATCCGTGCGCTGAATCCCGATGGCCAGCTGCGCTATTACCCGGGCTCACCGGAGCTGGCGCGGCAACTGACACGACCGCAGGATCGCCTGCAGCTCAACGAAAAACACCCCGAAGATGGCCGGTTGCTCAAGGACAACATGGCGGGAGATCGTCGCGTTGCGGTGCATTTGGGCGAAGGTTGGCATGTCCCACGTGCGCTGATGCCTACCCAGGAAAAACGCGTTGTACTGCTGATCGATCCGCCGTTCGAGCAGGCCGACGAGCTCGGCCGCTGCGTGACGGCGCTCAAGGAAGCGCTGGGACGGATGCGCCAGACCATCGGTGTGATCTGGTATCCGATCAAGGACGAGCGCCAGCTGAGGCGCTTCTATCAGGACCTGTCACGCAGCGGCGCGCCCAAGTTGCTGCGTGCCGAGCTGTTCGTCCACCCCGCTGATGACGCCACGCGCCTGAATGGTTCGGGGTTGGCCATCAGCAACCCGCCATGGGGGCTCGAGCAAGAGTTGCGTGAGCTGCTGCCGTGGCTGGCTGAGCAGCTGGGCCAGAGCCAGGGTGGTTGGCGCCTGGACTGGCTGATTGAGGAAAGCTGAGGCGCAACCCGGCGACGGCGGCAGGAGGCGGGACATGACACAAGACAGGCACGCCAACGGTGCGTCCACACTACGGTGTGCTGAATCGCGGCCAGCCGTTTAAACCCAGGCTGACGATTGGTTGCTGACAGGCAAGACGCTATCTACCAGGGCCCGGGCGGCGCAGCTCCACTGTTTCTTCACCCACCGGGCGATTGAACCCGCAACGGAAGCCCGATAGGAGTTGCTCAGCTGAGGCTGCGCAGCTCGTGCATGCGGGCCAGTTGGCGTTCCAGTAGCGACGGGTACGGCTCTAGCAGCCGCTCGACGCAGCAGGCACCCTCCGGGCTGGCGATAGGGCGAATACGCGCCCGCTGTCGAATCAGTTCATCCTCACCAACGCTGCGTTCGATCAGCAGCAGGTTGCGGCTGTGCAGCGACAGCGCCAGTGCGGCTTGTACCGGCTCGCTGAGCAGCAGGTCTCCCTGGCTAAGATCATAGAGTCCTTCGCCCTGAGTGAGCCCCAGCTGCAACTGCAGTGTAATGCCGCTTTCCGCCACCTCGATCTGCAGCGCATGGCCCAGGGCACGCATCAGCTCTCCACAGCAAAGGGCGTGGGTCAGGTAATTCTGCTCGTCGTCCTGGCTGTGGAACAGCATCAGGCTGCTGCCATCATTGAGCGTGTGCAGTTCTGCCTGGTACAGAGTGGCTGCCTGCTGCAGGCAATCACGGTAGCGTCGCAGCAGTTCGGTCAGGCGCGCCCTGGGCAGCCGGCGCAGCTGATCCTGGGCGCCAAGCTGGATGGCCAGAACCGCGCTCTTGGCCGAAATCTTCGCTGTCGCGGCCGTGACAGCTGGCGTATGCGGACGTGGTTCCTCGAAGCTGGGTTCGTCGTCGAACGGCCCGAAGTCATCTATAGGCGGGCCTTCCGCCAGCAGCGGTGGGTAATCATCCTCGTCCACCGCCGCCGTGATCTGGTCGACTCGCTTAACGGGGCGGCCAGCGGAGGTCACGGGCAGATCGGCATATTCATCGGCCAGGTTGTCGTCGAACTCCAGTTCAGGCTCGGGGGCTTCAGGCACCAGTCGCGTCTGCAGTTGACGAGCGAGATCGCCGATTTCGTCCTGGCGTTCGGCACCGGGAGCCGGGTCATCCGGATCGCGCAGCCACAGGCGCAGCTGCATCAGTGGCAAGGACAGTTGCCGGCCCAGACGCATGCTCAGCACCAGCGTCAGTGCCAGCAGAATCACGCTGAGCAGCCCCATGCTCTGCAGGCTGATGGTCATCGGCTGCTGGAACTGGTGCATGTCCAGGCTGAGGCGCAGGTGCCCGGCGATCACTTCCTGAAAGCTGATCGGCGTCGAGAACAGACCTTTGTCGTCGCGTAGCAGGTTCTGCGCCGGTGCTGACCCGGATTCGGCGATCACACGATTGTCGACGCTGTAGATGGCGGCGTGAGCCACCAGCGGGTTCTTTACCAGATTGCTCAGCAACACGTTGAGGCTGAGGATGTCGTTGGCCACCAGCAGATCGGTAGCCGAGGCGGCGGTCTGGGTCAGAAGACTGTGACCGAGCGCATCGGCCTGTTGCTCCATGGCGTGCTTGAACTGCATGCCCATCACCCAGGCATAGATGATCAGCGCCAGGGCGACCAGCAGCAGGGTATGTACGGCCACACGCAACACCAGCGGGATGCGACGCTGCCGCAGGGCGCGATAGATGAGCAGGAAGAAATTATCGGGCTTGAGGGATGCGGGCCGGTTCACAGAGCGCGGCTCTTCTCTATAGGGAAAGTGCAGCAGTATACGGAAAGCGCAGGGGGCGCTGAAGGTCTGCCGCCAGCTACTGACGAACAGCAACACAAATGGGCAGGCTCGCAGGATGTCGAGCCTGCCCCCCGGCTGTTGTAGAATGCCCGCCTTCTTTGCCATGGGAGCTGCGCTTTGCGCGAAATTGTCCTGATCAATATCACCGGGGAAGATCGTCCCGGGCTGACGGCGGCCATCACCGGCGTGCTGGCGCAGGGTGGCGTGAGTATTCTCGACATCGGCCAGGCGGTGATTCACGACACCCTGTCGTTCGGCATCCTGGTGGAGATCCCCGGCACCGACCGCGCTTCCTCAGTACTCAAGGATGTGCTGTTCATGGCTTACAAGCATGATCAGCAGGTGCGCTTCACGCCGGTTGCCGAGGCGGATTACCAACAGTGGGTAGCCGGCCAGGGCAAGGCACGCCACATCGTCACGCTGCTGACCCGCAAGGTCACCGCTGAGCAGTTGCAGCGCGTGAGTTCCATTACGGCCAAGTACGGTCTGAACATTGACCGCATCGATCGTCTGTCCGGGCGCATGCCGCTGGACATGCCCGAGGACCTGGGCAAGGGCTGCATCGAACTCTCGGTGCGCGGCGAGCCGGCCGACACCGCGGCGTTGCGCGAGGAGTTTCTCAGTGTCGCCCAGGAACTGAATGTCGATATTGCCTTCCAGCGCGACTCGGTGTTCCGCCGCAACCGGCGCCTGGCGGTGTTCGACATGGATTCGACGCTGATCGAAGCCGAGGTCATCGACGAGCTGGCCAAAGCGGCAGGCGTCGGCGAGCAGGTTGCGGAAATCACCGAGCGCGCCATGCGCGGCGAACTGGATTTTCGCGCCAGCTTCAAGGAGCGTCTGGCGCTGCTCAAAGGGCTGCCGGAAGATGTCCTGGCCGAGGTGGGTGCCAGCCTGAGGCTCACCGAAGGCGCCGAGCTGCTGTTCGCCGAGCTGAAGCGTCTGGGTTACAAGACCGCGATTCTTTCCGGCGGCTTCAGCTATTTCGCGCGTCAGCTGCAGAATAAGCTAGGCATCGATTATGTCTTTGCCAACGAGCTGGAGATTGTTGACGGCCGGCTGACCGGCGTAGCGATAGAACCTATCGTCGACGCTCAGCGCAAGGCTGACCTGTTGCGCGAGCTGGCGCAAAAGGAAGGCTTGCGACTGGAGCAAACTATCGCTGTGGGCGACGGCGCCAATGACCTGCCAATGCTTGGCCTGGCCGGCCTCGGCGTTGCGTTTCGGGCCAAGCCGCTGGTCAAGCAGTCGGCCAAGCAGGCCATCTCCACGCTGGGGCTGGACGGCATTTTGTACCTGCTGGGTTTCCGCGATAGAGAAGGGACGGAATAGGCGGCGGCCAACGACAGACAGCAAGTTAAAAAAGCCCTGAGCCGTTTCCGCTTCAGGGCTTTTTTGCTTCATCTCCCGTCAGGGTTTGATTGCTATCTTCAAGACGCCGTCGCGCTGGTTGGCGAAAAGGTCGTAAGCGTCTGTGATCGCGTCCAGAGTGTATCGATGGGTGACCAAGGCGCCGAAATCGGCGCGACCGGAAGCGACCACGTTGAGCAGGCGTCGCATGCGTTCCTTGCCGCCGGGGCATAACGAGGTAATGATCCTGTGATCCCCAAGTCCGGCATGAAAGGCATCAAGCGGTATCTTCAGGTCCTGGGAATAGACTCCCAGGCTGGACAGCGTGCCGCCGGGCTTGAGCACCCGCAAGGCCTGTTCGAATGTGGTCTGAGTGCCTAGTGCCTCGATCGCCGCATCCACGCCCCGCCCGTCCGTGATCTTGTGGATTTCCTCGACGACGTCTACGTTGCGAAAATTCAGCGTCACGTCGGCACCCATCTGTCGGGAGATGGCCAGGCGTTCGTCAACTCCATCGATGACGATGATGCAGCTGGCGCCACGAAGTTTGGCGCCAGCGGTGGCACAGAGGCCGATCGGGCCCTGGGCAAAGATCGCCACGATGTCGCCGATCTTGATATCCGCCTTTTCCGCACCACCAAAGCCAGTGGACATGATGTCGGGGCACATCAGTACCTGCTCGTCTGTCAGGCCGTCCGGTATAGGCGCCAGGTTCGCCTGGGCATCCGGTACCAGTACGAACTCTGCCTGGGTGCCGTCGATCGTATTGCCGAAGCGCCAGCCGCCCATAGGTTTGTAACCATGGCAACCGCAGGTGCCGCCGTCTTGTGAGGCTACGCCATCCTGGCAGGCGTAGGAGGTGAAGCTGGGGCAGATGGCCCCGGCGATTACCCGCTGACCTTCCTGGTAGCCCTGCACGTTGCTGCCCAGCTTTTCGATGATTCCCACCGGCTCGTGGCCTATGGTCAGGCCCGCTGCAACCGGATATTCGCCCTTGAGAATATGGACGTCTGTACCGCAGATCGTGGTCGTGGTGATGCGCAGCAGTGCATCATTGGGTCCAACCTCGGGGATGGGCTTGTCCTGTAGCTCGATTCTGCCGGGTTCGACGAACACGGCGGCTTTCATCATGCTCATGGAATATTCCTCGTGTAGGAACTATTCACTCTAGGCTCATGACGGAGGCTTGGAGATGACGCTCATCAGTTTTCGGGTGATGGCGCCAAGCAGCTTTTATTCCTCATCGGAAGAAAAGTCGTAATCCATCGACTGGCTGGGCCCCTGCAGATAGTGGCCTTGGATGTAGCCGACGCCCGCCTGCCATAGGGTGGCGAGCACGGTGGCGCTTTCGACGAAGGGCACAATGCTCAGCTTGCGTTGCTCGTGCAGGCTGGCGAGCAGCTCTTTGAGAGCCTCCTGTTGCTCGGGACGCGTGAGGTCCTGGGTATAGGAACCATCGACTTTGATGAATTCGAAGTCCAGGTGCTTGAGCGTATTGAACGGGTTCAGCGCGCAGCCAAACTGGTTCAATGCAGTGCGACAGCCCAGAGCGGTTAGGCCTTGCATCAAACCCTTGGCCTGCTTGAGGTAAGCGACGGCATCGCCTTCGTTGAGCTGGAACACCAGAGCGTCCGGTGGGAGCTGTGAAGCTTTCAAGACCACGCCAAGCCAGGATAGCAAGCCAGGGTCCTGCAGGCTGGCACTGGACAAGTGCAGGAACAGGCGAGTGCCATGGCCCTTGCTGCGGTGCTCGGCCAACAATTTGATGGAGTTGAGCAGGACCCAGCGATCGATCCGGGTAGCCAGGCCGGCTTGCTTTGCAACCTCAAGGAATTTGCCTGGTGGTACTTCCGTACCCTGAGAGTCGACCAGGCGCAGCAGTACCTCGTAGTGCTCCTGGCTATCGCCGCGCAGGCTGATGATCGGCTGGAACAACAAGCGGAAGCTGTTCTGTTCCAGCGCTTGCTGGAGCATGGCCAGTACGTCGCCGCGACTGGCTGCAGCTGCCAGCTCGTCGGCCGGATCGTAGATGTTCAGCCCGTTGCCGTCGGCGATATCCTCGGCGCAGCGATGGGCACGGTCGATCACATCGCGTGCCTTCGCCGTCTGTTCGTCGAGCGTTGCAACACCGATGCTCAGCGTGGTTTGCACGGTGCGACCGGCGATCTCGAACAGATGTCCTTCGACCTTGCGCAACAGTTCGGTGAGCGGCTGCTGGCATTGCTGCGAGGTCATGCCGGTTAGCAGCGCGGCGAAGGCGTCGTCGCCGAAGCGAGCCAGCTGCGTTGTCTCCGGGAAGTGACCGCGCAGCAAATTAGCCAGCTCGGCCAGCAGGCGGTCGCAATCGCCGAGGCCGAGTTCGGCCTGCAGACTAGCGAAACGGTCGACGCGGATATAGGCCAGGCTGGCGCCTTTCCCAGCGTTGACCGCGCGCTCAACCGCACCGTCGAGCAGCTCCAGGAAATGGTTTCGGTTGTGCAGGCCGGTGACCATGTCCAGAGTGCTGATTTCCCGTAACTTTTCCAGTTCGGCGTTGTCGCTCTCGGCGCGAATCACTACCTGTATGCAAGGCTCGCCGTCGTAACTGGCAGGAGAGAAACTCATCCGCGCCTTGAAACCGCTGCCGTCGGCGCGCACGCCTTGGCACACCAGCTCGGAGATGCCGGTCATGGTTTGGTAGTTCTTCAGGAAGCCCTTGAAGTCACTCTGATCGCAGGAGGCGATCAGATCAATCATCGGCATGCCTTCCAGATCTTCAACGTCTTCGTAGCCGAACAGCTCCAGATAGGCGCGGTTGGCATAGATATGCATGCCGTCGTGTACATAGGCGATGGCATCAACCGAGCTATCGAGCAGCAGTTGGCAGCGCTTCTCAGCTTCGCGCAGCGCCACCTCGGCGGAGCGCCGGGCGCGACGCTCTTCCAGATTTGCCAGCTCTCGGTTGGCGACCAGAATCAGCCACTCGTCTTCGCCCTGCGGCAAGGCGCCTTGCGCCCCCAGCATCAGGGCTTCGGTGATGGCGTCGACGTCGTTGCCATCGATGAGCTGGATGACCGGAATGTCCTTGGCCAGGCGTCGAATCGCGGCAATGGCTTCGCTAGGCTCGAGGTTCTCGCTGGCGGGCGCGCTGATCAACAAATCCCAGGTTTGCCCAAGAGCGTCGGTCAGGTCCTCGTCAGAGGTGATCCGGTGTACGCGCGTGGCTTGTCCCGCGTTACGAAACAAGCTGACCAAACGCTCGGCTTCGTTCTGCGAGTCTTCAAGAATGAGCAGGCGTATGGTTTTTCTTTGGACGGCCATGGCAGCAGTTTTAAAGCGCACCCCAGCGGGGCGCGAAGGCTAAAAAGGAGAGAGCCCGCAATCTACAGCGACTTCCAGAGCGAGTCAAAGTCTTCGACCCCCGCTGCCAGATGGGTTGGTTGCGCTGTGATAGAAGTCTCCGGGAGTACGTTTGGCTGGCCAACCACGCGGTATTCGAATTGGTTGTAATTGCCGATATTGGCCTGCCGCTCATGCAGAAGAGCGCGGTGTTCCTCGCCGTTCTGGTTGATCTGTACCTTGTGGCCTTCCTGGAACGGCAAGCCGGGGGTGATGAGTGTCGCCGGACGGGAAATGGCAGCTATCTCAGGCAGGACCAGCGCACGAAGATACTCGCTTCCCTGCGCTTGCTTGCGCAGCAGCCGCAAACCGCATGGCTGAGCGTTGGGGGCGATCAGCTCGACGCCCATCTGTGGGAGGCCGCCGCGCACCTGACGAATCCAGCGTACCACCGCAACGCTCCAGTCCTGACGGTCACCTTCCTGCAGGCCGAGCAACTCGCCGGCTTGCAATTGTGCCGGCATGTCGGGCGGGCAGCCCAGACAGAATCCGCCTGGACTGTGGTTGATCAGTTCCGCCTCGTAGGTGGGAAATACCGGCTCGATATCGCTTTGTACTGAGTCCACAAGCTGCGTGCGTACAAATTCGATCCCGTCGCTAGGCAGCGGGCCGTCCTCGGATAGTGTCTGGGCATCGAACGCCGTGGCCCAGGCATCGGGGGCGGCGTTGTTGAGTTTGAATACCGCACTGCTCGACCTGCCCGGCGATTGCAGAAGATCATTGAATGCGCGCTGGCCGGCCAGGTAGTAATGCAGCGCGGTCATCCCGATGCACAGCCGCAGACGGCCCTGGACGGGCTGACGCTGGAAGCTGCGCTCGGAAACGCCGCCCCAGGCCATGTCCAGATGACGCAGCAGGTCTCGGCTCAGCTGGTCGGCGCCAGGCAGTGGCGTCTGGCCTGGCGTCTCCGCTGTGCGCGCCAGATGGTCGCTGATGGCCGAGGACAGCTGGTGCGTGTCGATGCCCAGCAGTTGGCGTTGGTCCGTCTGTTGCAGTAGGGCACGGTAGCGGGGCGGCCCGTCGTTCCGGGGCGCGATGACGAACAGTGCGGCCGATTCGCCTGGGGCATGCAGGCGAGCCAGCGCCGCCCAGCTGTCCAGTGCGCCGGCGAGCTGCCCAATGTGCTGCTGGCGCAACTGATTGCAACGGGCGCAGCCTAGCAGCAGGGCTGCCAGGTAACTCTGCGCGATGCTCAGGCCCGGCGCATGGCGTGCCAGTTCGTCGCGAACCTGTGTGTGCTGCAGATCGTGGCCGGCGGCGATGGCATAGAGCTGATGCAGTTCCAACCAGAGTCCTTCGGGCGTTGGGCTGTACAGCTGGCTGGCGCGTACCAGCATGGCGCGCAGACTCTGGACCGACCGCTGTACGGCGATGGTCAGCAGTTGCTGGGAATCGCCGGTCCCGGACGACACCAGCTGTACGACGATCAGCTTGTAACCCATCGCCAGGTGGTTCTGCAGCGCCTGGCAAAGGGCGAAGGTTTTGCGGGGTCGTTCGCTGAGCACAATCGGCTGGTTGAGGAAGTGGCGCTCAAGCTGCCTGCAGATGAAGTCGATTTCCGGACGCATCCTCTCCAGGAGATGTAAACGGTCTCGCGCGCCGATGCTCAGGTGGTTGAGTTCGATCACCGCCTGGTAAAGACGTTTCGCTGTCTCGCCCAGATTGGCTTTAGGTAGCGCGGCGAGCCAGCGCTCGAGGCCGCGAACGCTAGGCTCGCAGAACGATAGCGTTTGGCAATCCGGTTTAGGCACACGCAAAAGCAGCAGTGGGCTGAGACTTTCCAACGGGCAACTCCGCGACGTCACGTCAGTGCCTCGGCGCATGGGCCTGGCAGGCTGGGTCGGTGTCGTTTGATGATGGCACAATGAAATCACTGACGACATCATAGCTGACTGACGCAAAGCAGCAACGTGCTTGGGACAGCCGGTCGCAGAAGTGCATTGCCCGGCAGGACGCCGGGCGATGCACTGTCAGTGTGTTACGGGGAAGTTGTCACTCGCCGGACAGCGTTGGTGCCTGTACCGGTGCATACACCTGGCCGAGCCCTTCGCCCATGCGGACGGGGCTCAGTGGCCCAAGTTGTTCGGCCCAGCGCACCTGCTCGGGACCGAACAGCAGAATCACCGTCGAGCCCAGCTTGAAACGACCCATCTCGGCGCCTTTTTCGAGGTGGATGGGTGCACGCGCCGCTTCGTCGTAGCGCTGGGTCTTCAGGATGCGCTTGGGTGGCGTGACCAGCCCGGCCCAGACGGTTTCGATGCTGGCGACGATCATCGCGCCTACCAGCACCATGGCCATCGGGCCGCGCTCGGTGTCGAACAGACAGACCACGCGCTCGTTGCGGGCAAACAGCTCGGGTACGCCCTGGGCGGTCACGGTATTGACCGAAAAAATCCGCCCTGGCACATAGATCATCTCGCGTAGCGTGCCGGCCAATGGCATGTGCACGCGGTGATAGTCCTTGGGTGACAGATAGACGGTGGCGAAATCGCCGCCCATGAATGGCGCCGCGCGTTCATGATCGCCACCGAGCAGCTCCATCACGCTGTAACTATGACCCTTGGCCTGGAAGATGCGGCCCTGCTCGATCTTGCCGAGCTGGCTGATGGCACCGTCGCAAGGATTGAGAATGGCGCCGGGCGTGGGATCCAGCGGCCGCGCGCCATCTTTCAGGGCGCGGGTGAAGAAAGCGTTGAAATGCTCGTAGGCGGTTGGCTCTTCGAGGTGCGCCTCGCGCATGTCGACACCGAAGTGCCGCACGAACCCTTTGATGAAGGTGTTTTTGACCCAGGGGATCCGGCACTCGGCGAGGCATCCGGCCAGGCGCGAAATCAGGTGATGGGGAAGCAGATACTGGCAGAAGACAAACAAGCGATCTTTCATGGATGACCTTTTCATTGCTGGATCGGCGTATCGGGCAGGTTGCCCCATTCGCCCCAGGAGCCGGCGTAGCCTTTGACGCGCGGGTAGCCCAGAGCCTTGGCCAGCAGGTAAGTGAAGCCGGAGCGATGATGCGTCTGGCAGTGAGTGATGATTTCCTTGTCGGGACTGATGCCGAGCGACTGCAGCTGCTCCGCGATGTCTTCGCGGATGCGCAGGGCTCGGGCGGGGTCCATGGCCGCGGTCCATTCGAAATTGATCGCGCCGGGAATGTGTCCGGCGCGAGCGGTAAGAACCTTCTCGCCACGGTATTCGGCAGGCGAGCGAGCATCCCAGATTGCCAGGTCGGCAGCGCCGAGGCGGCTCTCGATGTAGTCCCGTGTTGCGGTGGGCGTCTCATGCACTTCGAGCGTCACGGGTCCGCCGACGCTCTCCGGCTGTGCCTGCGACAGCGGCCTCTGTTCGGCCAGCCAAGCGTGCAGGCCGCCGTTGAGGTAGTGGTACTGCGTATGGCCGATCACATCGAGCAGCCAGATGAAGCGTCCCGCCCAGCCGCCGCCTTCGTCGTCATAGACCACGTAGACGGCTTCGGAGCGATGACCGAGTGCACCGAACAGGGCTTCCAGCTGCGCCTTGTCGGGTAGCAGGCCGGGGGCTGGCGGCTGGCCCTTCTGGGTCTGCTTGGGGTCGACGAAACGTGCGCCGGGCAGGTGGCCTTCGGCGTATCGCTGAGCGCTGGTCAAGTCGACGAGAATCAGTTCCGGTGCATCGAGGCGTTCGGCCAGATCGGCAGGCTCGATTACCAGCGGCAGGTCGGAAAAGGCGGACACGGCAACCTCGGGGCGTCAAAAAAACGAAGTCTAGCGAAAAAGCTCAGCGTCCGCGCTTGCGGAAAGCAGCAAGCGCGCGTTCGATGCATTGCACCGTTTTTCCGAAGGCCTGCAGACCGACATCACTGAAGGGGAGGTTGTTCTGGTCAGCAACCACTAACAGCGTCACGCGTCCCTCTTGGCCGATGGAGCGAAGTAGCAGGTGCTCGCCGGCAAACAGGGTTTTGATTGCGCCAGGCAATAGAGCGGAGAACCGCGCCACATTGCCCGGGCTGAGCTGCAACTGTGCTGGTTTTTCCAGCAACTGACGCAGCACCTGACTTTGGTTCGGGTCCAGTTCCAGTCGCATCGCCTCGCGAGGCAGGCCGATGCTCTGCTGGCTGACCAGGCGGCGCTGACGTGGGTCCAGCCACAGAAGCAGAGCCCGCTGCATACCCGCGCCTTCCAAAGCCTTGCCGGCGGATACGGCTAATTGCAGCAGGTTGTCGTAGGGGCTGGGTTCGCTCAGTAGCAGCCGACAGTGCTTGCGCCAGGTGGCCAGTGCTTCGCTGCTGGGCAGCGGGGCGCAAATCTCTTGCTGGAAGCGAGTTTTCCATGGCCAGAGCAGCGCCTGCGCCGGGTGCCAGAGGTCGGTGCTGCCGATGGTGCGCGCGCTTTCGACGGCCTGCTGGTGGGCCAGTTGCTGCAACTCTGTAAGCGGTATCTGCAGGTAGAGGCCAGCCAGGCGTTGCCAGCGCAGGCTGTGAGTGCCGCTCCAGCTGTGGTGGGCAGTCAGCGCAATGCCGTTGGCAAGCAGGATGGTATTGCTCGGCAGGGTCAGCCATCGGCGCAGATCGGGATCGGCGTCGAGCATCTGTTGCTGGTGCAGCGGGTGCTCATTATCACGAGCGATGTGCAGTGCTTTGATTAGCATTCGCCGGTTGCCGAAGAGCAGCGCGTAGCCTTCGGTGATCCAGCCCGGCAGATGCCAATGCTGGGCCAGAGCGAGGCATAGTTCGAGCAGCGAAACGCCAAGCAGTGATCGTTCGACCCGACTGGCTGGTTCGCCCTTTACCAGAACCCGTTGTTCCCAGGCTTCCAACAGCTGTGGATAGGCTGCGACCAGGGCCCATACAGGCGAAAGGAACAACAGACTGCTCCAGTAGACTTCCTGTGACAGACGCGCCAGGCGTGTGCCGAACAAACCGTCGGCCTGTTGGCTGGCGTGGCGACTGATCAGCACCATTTGCCTCAGGGGGACGGCGATATTCTTCGTTTCGACGGCTGGAATCCTGGCCAGCAGGTGCTCGGCGCGCCGCAGGCCGATGCGGCTGAGGGCCACTTCAAGACTTTCCGCCGGCTCGCTGGCCGCGCCCAGATCGCGGTTGGCTTCGCGAATCACGTTAAGGGCCAGCACCGGGCTGACCTGGATCACCTCGGCGATCTGCCGCATAGACAGGCTGCTGTCGCGCAGCGCATGGCAGGCATCGCGATGGGGGCCGGCGAAAGCAGGCAGTTCGACAGCGTCCAGCGCTTTGATCCAGGCAGGCAAGGAGCGGGGCAGGGCGGGCGTAGTCATGGTCTCGAACTGGCTTTTCGTCGTGATGGCCTTTAGTCTGGCGCAAAAGTTCCGATAACCAGAACAATTCTTTCGATAACTCCCTTGACGGGACTTCCGGTAGTACCTGGGTGCAGTACTGCATTACCCCAGGATCCGCAATCAGGTTCCAGATGACCCCCTTATGGTAAAAATTCTCGGCATCATCGTTGTGTTCGGCAGTGTGCTGGGCGGATTTGTGCTTTCCGGCGGCAAGATCGCAGCGCTTATCCACCCATTCGAATTCATCATCATCGGCGGCGCGGCACTAGGTGGCTTTCTCCAGGCCAACCCAGGCAGCACGGCCAGGCTGGTGTTCCGGAAATCGCTGCAGATGTTCAGCACTCGCTTTACCCAGGCCTATTACCTGGAAGTGTTGCGGTTGCACTACGAGATACTCAACAAAAGCCGTCGCGAAGGGATGATGGCGATCGAGTCAGATATCGAGGATCCGGTTTCCAGCCCGATCTTCGGCAAGTATCCGGCGATCCTCAAGGATGAGCGCATGACGGCGTTCATCTGCGATTACCTGCGCATCATGTCCTCCGGCAATATGGCTCCCCATGAGCTGGAAGGCCTTTTCGACATGGAGCTGGCCAGCCTCAGGGAGGAGCTGGAGCATCCCTCGCACGCGGTTACCCGCGTCGCCGACGGTCTGCCGGCCGTGGGTATCGTCGCGGCGGTGCTGGGGATTGTGGTGACCATGTCGATCCTGGCCGATGCCAGCAACGCCATGATCGGTGAGAAGGTCGCGACGGCGCTGGTGGGGACCTTCCTCGGCATTCTCGCCTCCTATGGCTTCATCGGCCCTCTCGGCGCTGCGCTGGCGCACGATGCGCGCGAAGAGCTGAATCTGTATGAAGGTATCAAGGCGACGCTGGTCGCCTCGGCTTCGGGCATGCCGCCGACGCTGGCTGTGGAGTTCGGGCGCAAGGTGCTGTTTTCGGCGCACCGGCCGACGTTCGCCGAGCTCGAACAAGCCATGCGCGGGGCCTGATTCGCAACCATGGACAATAACCAGCCGATCATCGTCAAACGGGGCGTCAAGCGCGGTGGCGGACATCATGGCGGCGCCTGGAAGATCGCCTTCGCCGATTTTGCAATGGCGATGATGGCGTTCTTTCTGGTGATGTGGCTGATGAGCTCCGCCACGCCAGAGCAGAAACGCGCGATATCCGGTTACTTTCAAGATCCGATCGGGTTCACCGAAAGCGCCAGCCCGCACGTCATCGACCTGGGCGGAACACCCACGCCTTCACCGGATCGGACGTTGCACGATGACACCGACCCGGTCGTGCAACAAAGCGATTCCAGCCTGGACGCCGAGCAGGCGCTAACCTTCGCCGAGCAGCTTGAGAATCAGCGTCTTGAACTGCTGTTGCAGGAATTGCAGAACAAAATCGAGGAAGACCCGGACCTGACTCGCTACAAGGATCAGATTCTGTTCGAGATCACCCAGGACGGGTTGCGCATCCAGATCATGGATGCGGAGAACCGGCCGATGTTCGCCCTCGGTAGTGCCGAGTTGCAGCCTTATTTCGAAGATATCCTGCTGGCCATGGCGGACGTGATCCAGGCGATGCCGAACAAGATCAGCATCAGCGGCCATACCGATGCCAAACCCTATGCGGGGCGGGGCGATTTCGGTAACTGGGAATTGTCGGCCAGCCGGGCCAACGCGGCTCGGCGGGCACTGGTGGCGGGTCGTTATCCGGAAGAGCAGATCGCGCGCGTAGTGGGGTATGCCTCCTCCGCGTTGTTTGACCGTGACGACCCATTCAATCCGGTCAACCGTCGTATCGATATCTTGGTGCTTACCAAAAAGGCACAGCGCTCTATCGAGCGGGAGCAACCGGGCAAAGGAGCCAGTGAAGGTGGGCCTGCCGAAGCGGGCGGCGACGGTGCCTCGAGCGCCAGCGAGCCGTTGCAGCCGGGGGCGCTGCGAGAGCGCCTGAATATTTTCGAAGACGGCGTGCTGAATTTCGATCAGCCCGAATGAGCATCAGGCTGATTCGGGCTCGGCCGGTTAGTAATCCGACTCGGGCATGCTGCTAAGAATGTAGCGGTAGCTGGCCATGCGCTGGGGCTGGATTCGGCCTTCCTCGAGCGCCTTGAGCAGCGCACAGCCGGGCTCGCGGTCATGCTTGCAGTCGCGAAAGCGGCAATTGCCTAGAACATCCCTGAATTCGATGAACCCGGCTTCCACGTCCGCGCGGCTAACATGCATCAGTCCGAATTCGCGTATGCCGGGTGAGTCGATCAGCTCGCCGCCCCCCGGAAAATGGAACAGCCGCGCGGTGGTTGTGGTGTGGGTGCCCTTGCCGGTCATTTCGGACAGTGCACCGACCCGCGTTTCCGCGCCAGGCAACAGGCTGTTCACCAGTGATGATTTGCCGACGCCCGACTGTCCGACGAATACGCTGACATGGCCATCGAGGCGCGCACGCAAGGCGCTCATGCCATCGCCGTCCCGCGCGGATACTTCCAGTATCGGATAGCCAAGGCCGCGGTAGACGCCGAGCAACGCATTCAGCGCCTTTTCGTTCTGCTCATCGATCAGGTCGGCTTTGTTCAGCAGCAGCAGCGGCGTAATGCCGGCGTGCTCGGCGGCAATCAAATAACGGTCGATGAGGTTGGCGTGGGGTTCGGGCAGCGGGGCGAAGACGATCACAATGAGATCGACGTTGGCCGCTACCGGCTTGAGCTGGCCACGGCTGTCGGGGCGGCACAGTTCGGACCGGCGCGGCAGCTGCGCGACGATGACACCGATGCCTTGGTTGCCGGGCCGCCAGACGACCTGGTCGCCGGTAACAAGCGCTGGCAGGTTGGCGCGCAGATGGCAGCGAAACACTTGGCCGGCATGTTCACCCTGTTGCGCTTCGACCTCCACCTGAACGCCGAAGTGAGCGATCACCAGGCCGGTCTGCTCGGGCCCGAGATCGCCGCCTTCGAGTTCTTCTAGCGCGCGTGATTCGCGCCGTGCCGCGCGCGTTGCGCGCTCTTCCTGGATTTTCTCGATGCGCCAGCTTTGCCGGCGGTTGAGTTGGCGTTTGGCCATTTTTGGAGGTGCCCAGGGCTGAAAGAAAGCGAGTCTAGCATGCGCCCTTTTGGCCTTCGTGCCTTTGTCTCGAACGCAATGCTTGCACCTCGGTTCAGGCTGCAGGCGTCAAGTGCGGCTCCGCCAACCTGACGCCTGCAGCCCAAGCGGTTAAACTGTGCGGCATCGCCAAGGAGCTCATCATGCAGAACGCGCAAAATCTGATCTGGATAGACCTGGAAATGACCGGCTTGAATCCAGACTCGGACGTGATCATCGAAATGGCCACAATAGTCACCGACAGTCAGCTCAACGTGCTGGCCGAAGGGCCGGTGATTGCTGTGCACCAGAGCGACGCGATCCTCGCCGGTATGGATGAGTGGAACACCCGTCAGCATGGAGGCTCGGGGCTGACGCAGCGGGTTCGCGAAAGCGTCATCCAGACGGCCGAGGCCGAGGCGCTGACCCTTGCATTCCTTGAGCAGTGGGTTCCGAAAGGCAAGTCGCCGATCTGCGGCAACAGCATCTGTCAGGACCGCCGGTTCCTCTATCGGCACATGCCGACGCTGGAAGCCTACTTCCACTATCGCAACCTGGATGTCTCGACTCTCAAGGAGCTGGCGGCGCGCTGGTCGCCGGAGATCATGAGCGGCTTCAAGAAGGGCGGGACGCACCTGGCGCTGGACGACATCCGTGAGTCCATCGCCGAGCTGCGCTATTACCGCGAGCATTTCATCAAGGGCTGAAACGCAGCTGGATGCTGAAGGTTGGCTGGGGCGCGGCAGCCCGCGCCCAGGCCTGCGGTTTACTTCCCCAGTTTCCTCAATTCGTCCGACTCGACGATCCGCACGCCATCGTTTTCTTCCAGAGCCAGGCGCCAAAGCGCACGGGCAAGAGTGCAGGCGGAAATGCCACGGTACTTGCCAGGAAGCAACTGCGACAGTGGCGCGGTGACACGTTCCAGCGGTCGAATTTCCATGCGCGGGCCTAGCAGTTGCGAGGGGCGGGCAATGGTCAGCTGTGGCCAATCCTGGGCGTGTAGCGCGTCCTCCATCTCGCCCTTGGTTCGGCAGTAGAAGATATTGCTCTGCGGGTTGGCACACAGCGCGCTGACCACCAGCAGATGGCGAGCACCCAGCGCGCGTGCGCGCTCGGCGAAGGCAAGCACCAGGTCGTGATCTATAGCGCGAAAGGCTTCCTGACTGCCGGCCTCCTTGAGGGTGGACCCCAGGCAGCAGAATGCAGTATCGATATTGCTGCTCAGCTGCGGCAACAATTCCTGCAGGGGACCTACGGGATTCTCCAGGCGCGGGTGTTCGGCCAGCGGCTTGCGTGTCGGTGCCAGTACACATTCAACCGTGGGCTCGTTCAGCACCCGGTCCAGCAGATGCTCACCTGTCAGCCCGGTGGCGCCGGCAAGCAGAATACGTTGTGGCGTCAGATACATGGCCTTGCTCCCTGTGACGATCAATTAGCTGGCGGTGCTCCGTACAAAGCGCGCCAGCGTTCAACCACCTGTTGTGGTGCCCAGATCTGCGGCTCCGATGGCTGATAGTGGTCGGCCTGTTCGCGCTCGGCAACCTTTGCCTGCGCCAGCGTGAACGCCTGCACGATATCCGGGTTCTCCTGCAGTGCTTCGCCAAACAACGCCCGGCCGAAGTAGGTGAAGTCGTTCTGCTCGGCGCAGCCGAAAGACACCCGATCAGCTCGCGCGGCCGTAATGATTAGAGTGCGCGCGTTTTGCAACGGTTCTATGAATCCGCCCGAGTAGCAGGCGGAAATCACGATCACCAGGTGCCGCTCGGCCAGAGGCGCAAGCAGTTGCGCGAGCTCGCGAGCCGGCAGGTCATCTAGGGCCAGTCGTGGCTGTTGCAGGGCGAGGCGATGGTCGGCCGAGCCATGGCTGGTGAAGTACATGAATAGCAGGTCTTCCGGGCCGCTGCGCTCGGCTAGAGCCTGGATAGCGCGGGCCAGGTTTTCGCGGGTAGCCAGCGGGCGATCAGTGAAGTGGTCGCGATGGTTGACCAGGCTGATCTGGCCATGCGCGGAGAAACGTTCGCGCATCAGGCGCGTGACATAGTCGGCCTCGCGGAGGAACACGCTCTGCTCGCCGTCGCCAGCGAAGGTAAGGCTGTACAGCTCGGCTGCGGCGGTCGAAGCGGGTAAGGCAGCGATGGCCTCACTGAGCAGCTCTCCCTGGGTTAGCAGCGCGACTTCCAGCGGGTCAGGCACCAGGTGGCCGTGCTCGTCTTGGGTGCGGCGATCCTGGCGCCAGATGCCACGCTGCTGTGTACCATCGCTCAGGGTCAGCTCCCCTTGCCCATCGAAATGGCCGCGTCGAAAGTGACCGACATAGCGGCGGCCATCGGCGAGGCTGAGGCTGCCCTTGCCGTGGTAACGCCAGCCCCGGAACCGGCCCTGATAATGGGTACCGTCGGCGCCGATGTGCTGGCCCTCGCCGTTCAACTCGCCCTCTTCGAATTCGCCGATCCAGGCATTGCCTTCGGCATCTTCGTAGCGGCCCTGGCCGTGAAATTGTCCGGCCTGGAACATTCCGTTGTACCGCGCGCCGTCGTGCCCGGTGAACGTGCCCTCGCCCTCGAGCAGACCGTCGTTGCTAAAATGGCCACTGTACTGCCCTTGGGCTTCGCTGCGCGTGCCTTCGCCGTGCGGAAGGCCCTTGACGAACTCGCCATGGTGGATGACGCCGCCGTCCTGTTTCAGGGTGCCGAGGCCGTGATAGAGGCCGTCGCGAAACGCGCCCTTATAGCTCAGGTCCTGCTGGTGATAGCTGCCTTGGCCATTGAGGCTGCCCTGGCGAAATTCACCTTCGAAACTGCTGCCATCGGCGAAGCTGTAACGGCCTTGCCCGTGGAACAGGCCGTTCCTGAATTCGCCTTCGTAACGATCGCCGGTGGGGCCTAGCCAGCGTCCCTGGCCATGCCACTGGCCATCCTTGAACTGACCCTGGTAGCTGGCGCCGTTGGGGTAATCCAGTCGGCCTTGGCCTTGCAGCAGGCCGTCGACGATGACGCCGCGATAGCGCCCGCCATCGGGCAGGACGGCGTCGGCTGGCGTCAGCGGTTCGCCTTCGCAGGCGGTCAGCAGGCAGGCGAGAAAAGGCAGGCAGAACAGGCGCATGCGGTCTTCCAATGGGTAGATGACCGCAGTATGCCGTAAGTGAGAGGCGTGACGCCTCAGAGGTAGCAAAGCGCCAGTGTCTCGGCAATGTAGGCGGGTTTTTCCGCCCCTTCGATTTCCATTACCACGCGCGCCTTGAGCAACCACCGTCCGGGATTCTTCTCATAGGCGTCCAGCAGGGTGACCTTCAAGCGGACCCGCGAGCCGACCCTCACCGGCTGAATGAAGCGCAGGCTGTCCAGCCCGTAATTGACTCCCATTTTGGTGCCTTGCGGAACGACCAGCAGGTCACCCATCAGCAGGGGAATCAGGGACAGAGAGAGGAAGCCATGGGCGATGGTGCCGCCAAAAGGCGTCTGCGCCGCTTGCTCGGGATCAACGTGGATGAATTGGTGATCGCCAGTGCATTCGGCAAACTGGTCGATGCGTTGCTGGTCAACGGTCAGCCACTCGGAGTGTCCCAGTTCCGTGCCGATGTGATCCTTGAGTTCTGCTGCGGGTACCTGAGGCATAGGCCCTCCGGAGTTGTCGATGCGCGCTGGAGTGTTAGATCAGCATTTGTTGTCCATCAGGCAAACGAGCATCGCTGGCGCGAATGACGGGTCATAGTCGTGGGGCGGTGGTCGGCGGGATATCAGGGCGCGTGTGAGTTGCTCCAGTCAACGCACGCGTGCAGTGACAGATTCGTATAATCGCGCCCCTTTTCGGAGGTTTTCATGCTGCTACGTGGTCTGACTTGGCTAGTGCTGTTCCAGCTGCTCGGCACGGCGATGAACGTGCTGCTATTGCCCATATTGCCCGGCCCGATAATCGGGCTGTTGCTGTTGTTCATCGCGTTGCTGCTGCGCGGGCGGGCGAGCGAGTCGCTGCAAGTGGCGGCGAGCAGCCTGTTGCGCTACTTGCCATTGCTGCTGGTGCCGCCGGCGGTGGGGGTGATGGTGTACACCGAGGCGATCCTGCGGGACTTCTGGGCCATTGTCGGCGTGCTGGTAGTGTCGCTGGTGTTTTCGCTGGTGTTCACCGGCTGGCTGATGCAGCGATTGATCGACACGCGCAAGCGAGTCGGCAAGGACGCATCATGACGTTGCATTGGGAGGCCGCCTGGCAAGCGGTTATTCATCATCCACTGTTTGGTGTGGCCATTACGCTGGCTGCATTCCAGTTGTCCTACGCGGCCTATGAGAGAACGCGCTGGGTGTTTCTGCAGCCAGTGCTGGTTTCGATGCTGGTGATAATCGGGCTGCTGCTGGCTTGCGGGCTTGACTACGAAAGATACCGGGACAGCGCGCAGCTGCTGACGGTCCTGCTGGGGCCCGCTACGGTGGCGCTTGCGGTGCCTCTGTACCTCAACCTGCGGCGCATTCGCGAGCTGTTCGGGCCGACCATGATTACCCTGTTGATGGGCGGGATCACCGCCACAGCGTTGGGTATGGCGCTCGCCTGGGCCTTCGGTGCCGAGCGGATGATTCTGATGACCCTGGCGCCGAAGTCGGTAACCTCGCCGATCGCCATGCTGGTGGCCGAGCAGATTGGCGGCGTGGTGGCGCTGGCGGCCGTATTCGTGATGATCACCGGCGTCATCGGGGCGATCTTCGGTCCGGAACTGTTGCGTCGGTGCGGTGTTCAGCATCCTGCGGCCCGTGGCATGGCCCTCGGCCTGACCGCCCACGCCGTAGGTACCGCCCAGGCGCTGCAGGAGGGCGACGAATGCGGGGCGTTCGCCGCGCTGGCGATGAGCCTGATGGGCGTTCTGACCGCCGTGTTGCTGCCGCTGGCGGTATCCCTGTTGCTGTGAAGGAGTCTGCATGAGATTGCCATTGTTCCCACTCGACACTGTGCTCTTTCCTGGCTGCATCCTGGATCTGCAGCTGTTCGAGGCGCGCTATCTGGACATGATCAGTCGCTGTCTCAAGGCCGGGCACGGCTTTGGAGTGGTACGCATTCTTCAAGGGCTGGAGGTCGGTCCGGCGGCCACCGCCTTCGCCAGCGTGGGGTGCGAGGCAGTGATCCGCGACTGGCAGCAGCAGCCCAATGGCTTGCTTGGCATTCGGGTCGAAGGGCAGCGCCGGTTCGATATCGAGCGTACTGAGGTGCGGCCCGATCAGCTGATCGTGGCGGAGGTAAGTTGGCGTATCGAACCGGAAGACCTGCCGCTGGACGACAGCCATGACGATCTGGTGGTGTTGCTTGAGGCGCTCCGGCAGCACCCCCTGGTGCGCTCGCTTGAGATGGGCGATGCGGCGAGCGGGCGCCGCTCCCTGGCCGATCAGCTGGCCTATTTGCTGCCTTTTCAGCCAAAGCAGAAAATCGAGCTGTTGCAGCTGGATAACGTCGATGAAAGGCTGCAGCGGATTCAGCGGCTACTGGAGCGGCTGCAGGGCGATTGATCCAGGCCTGCCTTTGCCGAGGCTCGTTAATACCGGTACAGACCCATTGCGCCGGGTAGCGCCCAGGCCGAGTACACCCCCAACAATCCCAGGCTGGCTGGAAGGATGATCCACCAGACCCGTGGAGGCAGCGCATTCATCGGTGCCCGCCATTGCAGGAGCGTCAGGCTTGCTGCGCAGACCGAAGCCGCGAGCACCGCGCCGGCAAGCACGTCACTCGGCCAGTGTGCGCCCAGATAAACCCGAGACATGGCAATCGCCGCAGCGGGCAGGGATGCGAGCAGCAGCCACGTCAAACGCATGCGCGGCGGCTGCCCGCGACCGGCCAGTACGCCTAAGGTCAGGAAGAAGGCGAAGGCCGCCGAGCTGTGGCCGCTGGGGAAGCTGAAGCTGCTGAGCGGTTCGAGCAAGACATCCGGGCGGCTCCGGGCGAACAGGGCCTTCAGCGCGCCATTGGCCAGCGCCGTACCCAGCAGCGTGAGAATGCTAAAGAGCGCAGCTCTCCACTGGCGCAGCAGCAGTAGCAGCAAGCTAAGAAGCACGCCAGCGTATAGCTGCGCGTGAAAATCGCCGACGCGGGTGATCAGCACCATCACCCGGTCGAATGACGTGCTGCGCTCTTGCTGGATGACGGCAAGCAGGCCTTCGTCGAATTCCATTAGGTAAGGCCAGCCGAGGAGCAGTCCGATCAGCAGCGCGACACAAAGCACTGTAGCCAGCGGTGTAGCCCAGCGCATCTGGCGCACGCTGCCGTGAACGATGAGGCCGATGGCTCCGAGCAGCACCGCCAGAACGATCCCTGCCTCGCTCCAGAAGCCTTCCGGTAGCGGCAAGCGCACTGCGGCACCGGTCGCCCAGCCCGGGAGCAGATAGGCCATCGCCCAGCCGGCTGAAGCCACCACGCTGACCAGCAGGAAGCGACCGAAAGGCATATCGAGCATGCCCGCGGTCATCGGTAGCATGGGTCGTAGCGGGCCGATGAAACGGCCTACCAACAGACTGGCGACGCCATAGCGACCGACGTACGCCTCCGCACGGGCGAGCCACTCGGGATGGCTGCGCAATCCACGCAATGTACGAATGTTCTGGTGATAGCGCCGCCCTACGCCATAGGACAGCAGATCGCCTATCAGGCCACCGACGAAGCCCAGCAGCAGTGTTTCACCCAGGCCAAGCACGCCACTGCCGGCCAGCATCGCCAGGGTAAACAACAAGAAGGTGCCAGGTACCAGCAGGCCGACCAAAGCCAGGCATTCGACGCAAGCGGCGCTCAGCAGTATCAGGCCCAGCCACTGCGGATGCTGGGTGAGCCAGTCGATGAGGAGTTGGTACCACTGGCCCATGAAGTGATCCTTGCTTGGTTGCCGGTTCGACATTATGGATGCCGGTCGGTTTCCGCTGGCATCGTGCGAATGATAAAGCGCACCCAGACACGGATGCGCACTGCTTAAACAGCCATTCACCCGGGGCCGCTGTCCGTGCGGCCCCAAGCTGGCTATAATCTGTCGCTTTCCCTTCCGTCAGGGCAGAAGACCATGACCGAGTCCGTGCACGACTACATGACCCGCCTGGGCCGCGCCGCGCGCGAGGCTTCGCGAGTGCTCGCCCGCGCCAATACGGCGCAGAAGAATCGCGCCCTGCAGGCAGCGGCCGGCGCACTGGATGCCGCTCGCGCCGAGCTGAGTGCGGCCAACGAGCAGGATCTGGCCTCTGGCCGCAACAACGGCCTGGACGCAGCCATGCTGGACCGGCTGGCGCTGACCCCCGAGCGCATCGACGACATGATCGAAGGGCTGCGCCAGGTTGCTGCCTTGCCTGACCCCATTGGCGAAATTCGCGACATGCGCTATCTGCCGTCCGGCATCCAGGTAGGCAAGATGCGCGTCCCGCTGGGCGTGGTCGGCATCATCTACGAATCGCGTCCTAACGTGACCATCGACGCCGCCAGCCTGTGCCTTAAATCAGGCAATGCCACCATTTTGCGCGGCGGTTCGGAGGCCATTCATTCCAATCAGGCGATTGCCCGTTGCATTCAGCTGGGACTTGCCGAGGCCGGCTTGCCGGCTGCCGCGGTGCAAGTGGTGGAAACCACAGACCGTGCAGCGGTTGGCGCGCTGATCAGCATGCCCGAGTTCGTCGATGTGATAGTGCCGCGCGGCGGCAAGGGCTTGATCGAGCGCATCAGCCGCGAGGCCCGCGTACCGGTGATCAAGCATCTGGACGGTATCTGCCACGTCTACATCGATGTCGCTGCGGATCTGGGCAAGGCCGTGCGCATCGCCGACAACGCCAAGACCCAGCGCTACGCGCCGTGCAACACCATGGAAACACTGCTGGTACATGCCGGCATCGCCGAGCAGGTGTTGCCGCCATTGGCGGCGATCTATCGCGAGAAGGGCGTCGAACTGCGCGGCTGTGGACAAACCCGCGATCTGCTTGGTAATGACGTGCTGGCAGCCAGTGAGCAGGACTGGTCGACCGAATACAACGCGCCTATCCTGTCGATCCGGATCGTCGAGTCGCTGGATGCGGCCATCGAACACATCAACCGCTACGGCTCCCAGCATACCGATGCCATCGTTACCGAAAACTTCACCGATGCGCGGCGCTTTCTCACCGAGATTGATTCCAGTTCCGTGATGATCAACGCCTCAACACGTTTTGCGGACGGTTTCGAGTATGGCCTTGGTGCCGAGATCGGCATCTCTACGGACAAGCTGCATGCTCGCGGTCCGGTAGGCCTGGAAGGGCTGACCAGCGAGAAGTACGTGGTGTTCGGCGACGGTCACGTTCGCACTTGATGGCGCGGCGCAACGGCACCCGGCGCATCGGCATACTCGGAGGTACCTTCGATCCGGTGCACATCGGGCATTTGCGCGGGGCGCTTGAAGTCTCGGAAATGCTTGCGCTGGAAGAGTTGCGACTGGTGCCCAACGCGTGCCCGCCGCACCGCGACACCCCGCAGAGCTCATCGGAACATCGTCTGGCGATGGTCCAGTTGGCCGTGCAGGACGTGCCGGCACTAACGGTCGATGCCCGCGAGCTGGAGCGTGACCGACCTTCATACACCATTGATACGCTCGAATCGTTGCGGGCCGAGTTGGCCCCAGAGGATCAGTTGTTTCTATTGATGGGCTGGGATGCCTTTTGTGGGCTTCCCAGCTGGCATCGCTGGGAAGAGCTGCTCAACCATTGTCATATTTTGGTGCTGCAGCGGCCTGATGCCGGTAGCGAGGCTCCCGAAGCGTTACGAGACATGCTGGCCGCACGTAGCGTGGCTGACCCGCAAGCGCTGGTTGGCCGCAGCGGCCAGATCAGCTTCGTCTGGCAGGCGCCGCTGGGTGTATCAGCGACACGAATTCGTCAATTCCTTGCCAGTGGCAGATCGGTCCGTTTTCTGGTTCCCGATGCCGTTCTGGCTTATATCAACGCGCACGGACTGTACCGGGCGTCGAACTGAGGTTGTTTCCCCGTTATGCAAAATGAAACTTTGGTCCAGCTGGTCGTTAACGCGCTGGAAGATCTGAAAGGCACGGACATTCTGTCTATTGATGTGCGTGGAAAAACCAGTGTCACCGACTTCATGGTGATCGCCAGCGGCACCTCCAGCCGGCATGTGAAAGCGTTGGCCGACAACGTGCTGGAGAAGGTCAAAGAGCAGGGCGTCCGTCCGCTGGGCAGCGAAGGGTTGGAAGGCGGTGAATGGGCGCTGCTCGATCTGGGCGATGTAGTGGTGCATGTAATGCAGGTAGCGACGCGTCAGTTCTATGATCTCGAGCGTCTCTGGCAGGGCGCCGAACAGAGCCGGGCGCAACACGCCGCTGACCAGGAATAGGTAACAGGCGTGCGGATCAAGCTGATCGCCGTCGGCTCGAAGATGCCGCGCTGGGTGGAGGACGGTTGGCAGGAATATGCCAAACGGCTGCCGCCCGAGTTGCCGCTGGAATTGGTGGAAATTCCGCTTGGCACCCGCGGCAAGAACGCCGATGTGGCAAGGTTGATTCGTCAGGAGGGCGAGGCCATGCTGGGTAAGGCGCAGCAGGGCGAGCGTATCGTCACGCTGGAGGTCACTGGCCGACCCTGGAGCACCGAGCAGTTGGCGAGTGAGCTGGAGCGCTGGCGCCTGGAGGCACGCAATGTGAACCTGATGGTCGGTGGCCCCGAGGGCTTGGCGCCGGAGGTTTGCGCGCGCAGTGAACAGCGTTGGTCGTTATCGCCATTGACATTGCCGCATCCGCTGGTGCGTATTCTCGTCGGCGAGCAGATCTATCGAGCCTGGACCCTGCTGTCGGGCCACCCTTACCATAAGTAGAGCCACCACAAGCCAACACGATGTCACAACCGATCACCCTCAAGGATCACGAAAAGGATGCGCGCCTGGTTCGCCAGCGTGTGGTGGTTGGTATCGTCTTCGTATTGCTGTTGATCGGTGTGCTTATCGCGCGGATGTATTACTTGCAGGTGGTGCAGTACGAGCATCACTCGACGCTGTCCGAGAGTAACCGCGTCCATGTGCAGCCGATTCCGCCCAATCGCGGGCTGATCTTCGACCGTGCCGGCAAGATCATTGCCGACAACCGTCCCAGCTTCAGCCTGACGGTGACCCGTGAACGGGCCGGCGACTGGCGGCACGTGCTCGATGGGGTGGTCGAGGTGCTGGAGCTGTCCGCCGAGGAGCGTGAACTGTTCGAGAGGCGCGTATTGCAGGGGCGTCGCCCGTTCGAGCCGGTGCCGATCATGTATGAGCTGTCCGAGGAGCAGATCGCCCGAATCGCTGTCAATCAGTTCCGTCTGCCGGGAGTCGAGGTGGCGGCCCAGCTGGTTCGACATTATCCGCAGGGCCCACATTTTGCCCATTCGGTGGGGTATGTGGGGCGTATCAACGAGGCTGAGATCAAGCGGGTCGATCCGGTCAACTACAGTGGCACGCACCACATCGGCAAGACCGGCATCGAGAAGTTTTATGAAGACCAGCTCCACGGTCAGGTGGGCTACGAGGAAGTCGAGACCAATGCGCGGGGTCGCGTGTTGCGGGTACTCAAACGTATCGATCCGATACCGGGCAAGGATCTGACCCTGACCCTCGATCTGGATTTGCAGGAAGCCGCCGAGGCCGCCCTTGCCGGGCGGCGAGGGGCCATCGTGGCGTTGCAGCCAGCCACCGGCGAGGTGCTGGCGATGGTCAGCCAGCCGAGCTTCGATCCCAACCTGTTCGTGACTGGCATCAGCTTCAAGGCTTATGGCGAGCTGCGCGACTCCATCGACAGGCCGTTATTCAACCGTGTGCTGCGCGGACTTTATCCACCAGGCTCGACCATCAAGCCAATGATGGCCGTCGCCGGTCTGGATGCGGGTGTAATCACGCCGAAAGCCAGGGTGTTCGACCCCGGTTTCTTTCAGCTTCCCAACGTCCAGCACAAGTACCGCAACTGGAACCGCAGTGGCGATGGCTGGGTGGATCTTGAGCTGGCGATCGCACGATCCAATGACACTTATTTCTACGATATGGCACACAAGCTGGGCGTGGACCGCATGCACGACTACATGACGCGCTTCGGCATCGGTCAGCGCGTTTCGCTGGACATGTTCGAGGAAGCCGCCGGGCTGATGCCGTCACGCGAATGGAAGCGTGCGCGCTATCGCCAGGCCTGGTATCCGGGTGAAACGGTGATCCTGGGTATCGGCCAAGGTTACATGCAGACCACACCGCTGCAGCTGGCGCAGGCCACCGCCCTGATGGCGACTCGCGGCAAATGGATACGTCCGCACCTGGCCAGGCATATCGAGGGAGAGCGGCCGGTCGACCCCGAGCCGATGCCGGATATTGAGTTGCAGAACCCGAGCTACTGGGACTACGGCATCAACGGCATGGAGCAGGTCATGCACGGCAGTCGTGGCACTGCGAGGAAAGTCGGCGACACTGCGCTCTACCGGATTGCAGGCAAGAGCGGTACGGCACAGGTGGTGGCGATCAGGCAGGGGGAGCGCTACGACAGTGAGGCTTTGGCCGAGCGCCACCGGGACCATGCCTTGTTCGTTGCGTTCGCGCCGGTGCAGAACCCGCAGATAGCGGTGGCGGTAATGGTGGAAAATGGCGAGTCCGGTTCGGGCGTTGCCGCTCCGGTTGCCAAGCTGGTGATGGACGCCTGGCTGCTGGATGAGCATGGTCAGCTCAAGACCGAATTCACGCCGCCATTGAAAGTCGCCGGAGACCAGCGATGAGCGCGAATTTCGATCGGATCCTGTCCAACCAGGATGTGCTGCGGCGCCGGGCGAGTCTGCTCCAGCGGATGCATATCGATGGTCTGCTGATGACCCTGCTGCTGGTGCTGGCAGCGGGCAGCCTGTTCATCCTTTACTCGGCCAGCGGCAAGAACTGGGACATGATGATCAAGCAGGCGTCGTCCTTCGGTATCGGGTTGTGCGCCATGCTGGTCATCGCTCAGTTCGAGCCTCGCTTCATGGCGCGCTGGGTGCCGCTGGCTTATCTGGCGGTGGTGGGGTTGCTGGTTGCCGTAGAGTTCATGGGGCATACGGCCATGGGCGCCACGCGCTGGATCAACGTGGCCGGCCTCATTCGTTTCCAGCCGTCCGAATTCATGAAAATCATCATGCCGATGACCATCGCCTGGTACTTGTCAGCACGAGTGCTTCCGCCCGGGTTCAAGCATACGTTCATCAGTCTCGTGCTGATCTTGGTGCCCTTCGTGCTGATCCTCAAACAGCCTGATCTGGGAACTTCGTTGCTGGTGATGGCTTCCGGCGCCTTCGTATTGTTCATTGCCGGTTTGCGCTGGCGCTGGATTTTTGGTGCGTTGGCGGCGCTGGTGCCGATCGCTGTGGGCATGTGGTATTTCGTTATGCACAACTACCAGAAGCAGCGTGTGCTGACCTTTCTCGATCCGGAGAGTGATCCACTGGGCACCGGCTGGAACATCATCCAGTCCAAGGCAGCGATCGGCTCGGGCGGTGTGTTCGGCAAGGGCTGGCTGCTCGGCACGCAATCGCACCTGGATTTTTTGCCGGAAAGCCATACGGACTTTATCATTGCCGTTCTGGCCGAAGAGTTTGGGCTGGTAGGCGTCTGTCTGCTGCTTCTGGTGTATCTACTGCTGATCGCCCGGGGCCTGGTGATCACGGTGCAGGCGCAGACATTGTTCGGCAAGTTGCTGGCCGGCGCGTTGACCATGACGTTTTTTGTTTATGTATTCGTCAATATCGGTATGGTCAGTGGACTATTGCCGGTGGTGGGGGTGCCTCTGCCCTTCATCAGCTACGGCGGAACTTCATTGGTGACCCTGTTGTCAGGGTTCGGGGTTTTGATGTCGATCCACACCCACCGCAAGTGGATCGCGCAGGTTTGATAAGAGTGGACTCCTTGATTCGATTACGGCTTGGCTGGTTGACGCGTACGCTCTGTGGCGCGGGTTTTATCGGGTTCCTCATGAATGGCCAGGCGGTGCTCGCGGCGGATTACGAGGGCGAGAAAGTTGCCGAATTCATCGAGGAGATGACGCGCGATTACGGCTTCGCCAGCGAGCAGGTGGTCGAGCTTCTGAAACAGGCAGAGCGCAAACAGGCGATATTGGATGCCATTTCGCGGCCTGCCGAGCGGGTCAAGCCCTGGAAAGAGTATCGGCCGATCTTCATTACTGATTCGCGCATCGCCCAGGGAGTAGATTTCTGGCGGCAGAACGAGGCCGCGTTGTCGCGTGCTGAAGCGGAATTCGGGGTTCCGGCCGAAGTGATCGTAGCGATCATCGGCGTGGAAACCTTCTATGGTCGTAACACTGGCAACTACCGCGTCATCGATGCGCTGACGACGCTGGGCTTCGATTATCCGCCGAGGCAGCCGTTCTTCCGTCAGCAGCTCAGGGAGTTTCTGGTGCTGGCGCGGGAAGAACAGGTCGATCCGCTGACGCTGAAAGGTTCTTACGCTGGTGCAATGGGGCTGCCGCAGTTCATGCCGAGCAGCTTTCGCGCCTACGCAGTCGATTTCGATGATGACGGCCGTATCGATATCTGGAACAACCCGGTGGACGCCATCGGTAGCGCCGCCAATTACTTCAAACAGCATGGCTGGAGCGCTGGCGAGCCGGTGGTCACGCGTGCTGAGGTCGGCGGCGACGCCTATGAAGAAGGACTGACGGTCGGCCTGGAGCCGGTAAAAACCGCTGCGCAGATGCGCGATCTGGGCTGGCAGAGCGCGGCACCGATTGCTGACGACACCGCGGTGACGGCGTTTCGTCTGGAAGGCACGGACGGTGACGAGTACTGGCTGGGGTTACCGAACTTTTACGTCATTACTCGCTACAACCGTAGCGTGATGTACGCCATGGCAGTTCATCAGTTGTCCGAGCAACTGGCCTTGGCGCGGGGCGAACAGTGATGCGCCGTGTGCATGGATTAGTTGCTCTGGCCGTGATTGCGGGGCTGCTCGCCAGCTGTTCCTCCAAGCCGATGCCGACAGCGTCATCACCGGCCACGAAGCCTTCCAGTGGCGGCATTAGCGGCCCGGGCAGCTACTCGCGACCCAGCCAGGATGGCGCACCTTGGTGGGATGTGGACGTCTCGCAGATCCCCGATGCGGTACCGACGCCACATTTCGGGCCCGTCAAGGCCAGCCCCTATACAGTGCTGGGAAAGACCTATTACCCCATCGGCGACGGGCGCAACTATCAGGCGACCGGAACCGCGTCCTGGTATGGCACCAAGTTTCACGGCCAGCTCACGGCCAACGGTGAGAAGTACGATTTGTACGGGATGAGCGCCGCGCACAAGACGCTGCCTTTGCCCAGCTACGTGAAGGTAACCAGTCTCGAAAACGGCAAGAATGTCATTCTTCGGGTGAACGATCGTGGTCCGTTCTATTCCGATCGCGTCATCGACCTGTCCTTCGCTGCGGCGAAGAAGCTTGGGTTTGCTGAAAGGGGCACCGCACGGGTCAAGGTGGAAGGGATTGATCCGCAGCAGTGGTGGGCCAAGCAGGGGCGCGAAGCTCCCATGGTGCTGGCGCAGCCCAAATCGGCGCCTACCAACAAGGCCCTTGCCGAATCGCTCGCCCAGCCGGTGGAGCAATATACGCCCCCGCCGCTGCAACATGCTGGCGCAACGCTGCCGCTGGAGGTCAGCAACAATCAACCTTCGATTTCCGGCTCCGGTGTGTTTCTTCAGGTCGGAGCGTTCGCCAATCCCGATGCTGCACAGCTTCTCAAGGACAAGCTTGCCAGCATGACCGCTGCACCTGTGTTCATCAGTTCGGTTGTCCATCAGCAGCAGGTTCTGCATCGGGTGCGACTGGGCCCGATCAACTCAATGGACGAGGCGGCACAGCTGGAGCAGAGCGTGCGTTTGGCCAATCTCGGTCAGCCGCGTCGGGTCAAGGTCGATTGAGGCGTTTTTCCTCGAAGCGCATCGTCGCCATTTTTTAATCAATTTTTCAGAGAGAGAAATGAATATCACCATTTACGTGCAGCGCCTGGTCTTTCTCGCCCTGTTGGCGATCGTTCCGACCGCATGGGCCGCACCGGTCATCCCCGCCGCCCCTCAGCTGGCGGCAAAGTCCTATGTGCTGATGGATGCAGCCAGTGGTGAGGTGCTGGTCGAGAATGCCGGTGATGAGCGCCTGCCGCCTGCTAGCCTGACCAAGCTGATGACGGCCTACATCGCCACCCTGGAAATCAAGAAGGGGCAGATCTCCCCGTCAGACATGGTTACGGTCAGCGAGAAAGCTTGGCGTACCGGTGGTTCGCGGATGTTCATTCAGGTCAACTCCCAGGTCTCGGTCGATGATCTGCTGCACGGCATCATCATCCAGTCGGGCAACGACGCCAGTGTCGCCATGGCCGAGTACATCGCCGGTAGCGAGGAGGCCTTCGCCGACCTGATGAACAGTACGGCGCAGCGCCTGGGCATGACCAATACCCACTTCATGAATGCCACCGGGCTGCCGCATCCGGAGCACTACTCTTCGGCTAAGGACATGGCCAAGCTGGCGAGGGCGATCATTAACGAGGATCCCAAGCATTACGCCATCTACGCCCAGAAGGAGTTTTTCTGGAACAACATCAAACAGCCCAACCGCAATCTGCTGCTATGGCGCGACAAGACGGTTGATGGGCTGAAGACCGGCCATACCGAGGAGGCCGGATACTGCCTGGTGGCATCTGCGGTGCGTGACGGTATGCGCATGATCTCGGTGGTGTTCGGCACTGCCAGCGAGCAGGCACGCGCAGCCGAAACACAAAAACTGCTGACCTATGGTTTCCGTTTCTTCGAGACCCGCACTTTCTACGAGAAGGGTATCGAGCTAGCGCAGCCCCAAGTCTGGAAGGGCCAGCAGGACAAGGTCAGCGCCGGCCTCGCCCAGAATCTCACGCTGACGCTGCCGCGGGGACAGCTGGCCAATCTGGAAGCTGCCATGACCTTCCGCCCCAACCTGATCGCGCCGATTCAGCAAGGCGACGTGATCGGTACGGTTGAGGTCAGGCTAGAAGACAAGGTGCTGCATAGCTCTGACCTGATTGCCCTGCAGAATGTTGAAGAGGGTGGGCTGTTCCGTCGGTTTTGGGATAGCATTCGCATGTTCTTCTTCGGCCTGTTCAACTGATATCTCTCGTACGCGCACGGCTATCCACCAGGCGCGTGCGCGGATCACGAGTCCGTCACTGTCATGACTGAAAGTAATAGCCCAGAGCAAGCGGTAAAGATTGAATTCCCCTGCGAGCGCTATCCCGTCAAAGTGGTCGGCGACGCCAGCGAAGGTTTTCAAGAGGTAGTTATCGACGTGATCAGGCGTCATGCGCCTGACCTCGATGAAACCACGCTGGTCGTGCGCAATAGCCGCAACGGTCGTTTCCTGTCGCTGCAAGTTTTGATCACCGCAACCGGGATCGATCAGTTGCAGGCTATCAACACCGATCTGCGTGCCACCGGGCGCGTGCACATGGTGCTTTGATGGGCCGGCTTGCGGGACGCACAGGTGCCTTTGCGGCAATACGTCCATGAGCGACGCCGTTCTCGGCGTACGCGAGCTCGGTCTGGTCGAGTACCTGCCTGCTTGGCACGCGATGCAACGCTTCACCAATAGCCGCAGTGCACAAACCGCAGACGAAGTCTGGCTGCTTGAGCATCCCTCGGTATTTACCCAGGGGCAGGCCGGCAAGCCCGAGCATCTGCTATTGCCTGGCGATATTCCCGTGGTGCAGGCAGATCGCGGGGGCCAGGTAACCTACCACGGGCCGGGGCAACTGGTCGGCTATCTGCTGCTGGACGTACGGCGGCTGGGCTTCGGCGTGCGCGAGTTGGTCAGTCGCATCGAGTGCAGCCTAGTCGACCTGCTCGCTAGCTACGGTGTCGAGGCTGCAGCCAAGCCCGACGCGCCGGGCGTCTATGTCGACGGTGCGAAAATAGCTTCCCTCGGCCTGCGGATTCGCAACGGTCGATCCTTTCATGGATTGGCACTCAACGTCGACATGGATCTCGAACCCTTTCGGCGTATCAACCCCTGCGGCTTCGCCGGGCTGAAGATGACCCAGCTGCGTGACCTGGCGGGACCGGTGGACTTCAACGAAGTATTGGGCCGGTTGCGTGGACAGCTCGTCCGGCACCTTGGCTACGCGGAACAGAAGACCCTTGTGGGCGGAATCGATAGCATATGAGCAGTGTAGAAACAGCCGGCAAGCGTCCGGCAAAAGTGGAAGCCGGGGTCAAGCTGCGCGGTGCGGAGAAGGTGGCGCGAATTCCAGTGAAGATCATCCCCACCGATGAACTGCCAAAGAAGCCCGACTGGATTCGCGTGCGAATTCCGGTCTCGCCCGAGGTCGATCAGATCAAGCAGACCCTGCGCAAGCACAAGTTGCACAGCGTCTGTGAAGAAGCGTCTTGCCCGAACCTGGGCGAGTGCTTTTCCAGTGGCACTGCCACCTTCATGATCATGGGTGACATTTGTACCCGCCGCTGCCCGTTCTGCGATGTCGGCCATGGCCGACCCAATGCGCTCGATGCGGACGAGCCCATGAACCTCGCCAAGGCCATCGCCGACATGCGCCTGAAGTACGTGGTGATCACCTCAGTGGATCGCGATGACCTGCGCGACGGCGGTGCTCAACACTTCGCCGATTGCCTGCGGGAAATCCGCAAGCTGTCGCCCGGTATTCAATTGGAGACGCTCGTTCCGGATTACCGCGGGCGCATGGATATCGCTCTGGACATCACTGCCACCGAACCGCCTGACGTGTTTAACCACAACCTGGAAACCGTGCCGCGCCTGTATAAGTCGTCGCGCCCCGGTTCGGATTTCGAATGGTCGCTGGACCTGCTGGAGAAATTCAAACAGCGTGTCCCAGGTGTACCGACCAAGTCCGGCCTGATGCTCGGCCTTGGCGAGACCGACGAGGAGGTTATCGAGGTAATGCACCGCATGCGTGAGCATGAGATCGACATGCTGACCCTCGGGCAGTATCTGCAGCCTTCACGCAATCACCTTCCGGTGCAGCGTTTCGTGCATCCAGACACCTTTGCCTGGTTTGCCGAGGAAGGCATGAAGATGGGATTCAAGAACATAGCTTCCGGCCCCCTGGTTCGTTCGTCCTACCATGCTGACCAGCAGGCCCGCGGTGGCAAGATCAGCTGATCCGGCTTGCTTCATGCTAAGAGCCGCGTACGACTTGTAGTCGGCGCGGCTTTTTTGTATCTGGCCTTCACCCGGGCGGCGTTCGAAGAGCCGACCAGATGAAAATAAGTGGCAAGAATATTGCGCCATTTCGACGCATTAGACTTTGGTCTATAGTGGCGCCTTGTCTACACGTAGCCAGGCCAACAGAGGGCCACCTTCTAATGAGCGATCCCCAGCTAAAGAATCTTCTCGATGACTTGGATGCCGTTCAGGGCACAAGCGATGCAACGAGCCGTCTAGTCGTCACGCGTTTGGCCCAGAAGCGTATTCCATACCGGGTGATGATGGGGCAGGTGGAGCTGGACGGTAAGGTGGTATCGCCACATTTCTGGGTCGAAGCCGATGATTATGTCATCGATTACCGGGCGCGCCAGCGCTTGGGAAGCGACCAGCGCGTGCCGCATGGCGTAGTCCGTAGGAGCAGCGTGCAAGCTCAATATAAAGGCCAGCAGGTCGTGATCGATCCGCTGCCTGAATATATCTACAAGGTGATCGGTCGCTGAGACAGGCGTGAAAAAAAACCGGCGGGTTCTGCCGGTTTTTGGTGTAACTGCAAGTAGTCCTGACAAGGAAAGCGTTCAGGGTTGGGCGCGCAGCCGCCCCAGCAGTTCCTGTGTCGGATGCCCATCAGCCGGCCAGCCCAGCTGCTGTTGGAGGCTTCGGATGGCTTTTCGCGTATTCGCACCGATGATGCCGTCCGGGGTGCCAGGGTCGAAACCCGATGCTACCAGGCGCTGTTGCAACTCCATACGCTCGGAGCGACTCAGCGGCTGCTCTCCGATCGGCCAGCTGCCCACCACCTGACCTTTTCCCTGAAAACGATCGGACAGCAGTCCGATTGCCAGCGCGTAGGACGAAGAGTTGTTGTAGCGCAGGATGGCGCGGAAGTTATCCAGAACCAGGAATGCCGGTCCACGATGTCCAGAGGGAAGCAGCAGGCTGGCGCTGGCGTTCCCCTGAATGGCGGGCATGCCTTGCACGCCAAGTCGCCGCCACTCGGCCAGTGGCTTGCGAATGCTGCTGTCCGCCAACGCATAATCGAATTTAGCGGGTAGCTGGACTTCAAAGCCCCAGGGCTGGTTCGCGTCCCAGCCCGACGCCTGAAGGTAATGCGCTGCCGAGGCGAGTGCGTCTGCCGTACTGCTCCAAATATCGCGTCGGCCATCGCCGTCGAAGTCCACCGCGTGGGTGTTGTAAGTGGTTGGGATGAACTGGGTCTGGCCCATGGCACCTGCCCAGGAACCGCGCATGCGTGCCGGGCTAACGTCGCCGCGTTGAATGATTTCCAAAGCCCCGAGCAGCTGGCTCTTGGCGAATGCGGGGCGGCGGCCTTCATAGGCCAAGGTGGCCAGTGAGCGAATCACCGACTTGTCCCCCATGATCTGGCCGAAGCTGCTTTCCAATCCCCAGATGGCGACCAAGGTTTCGCGGCCCACTCCGTAGCGTGCCTCGATGCCGGTGAGCGTGGTGGCATGCTCGCCAAGCAAACGCTGGCCATTACGTACGCGTTGAGGTGATATGGCGCCGTCGAGATATTGCCAGACCGGGCGAGTGAATTCCGGTTGGCTGCGATCGGCCTCGATTACGCTTGGGTCCGGTTCGATACCGGCAAATGCGCGCTCAAAGGTGTCGGCAGAGATGCCGGCTGCCAGGGCTTCATCTCGAAACTGGTCACGCCATTCGCTGAAACTGGGCTGAGTCGATTCAGCTATGGCTTCGGCGATAGCGCTTTCGTTGGATTTACCAAGTTGCGTTGCATCTTTGGCCAGGCTGGACTGTGCTAGTGGCTCTGCTGCGCACGCAACTACCAGGCTCATTGCCAAGCCGGCCACGAGGGTACGCAGGAAGAGGACGGGAACGAAGGTGTAAAGCATGCACCGGTCTCGAAAGTGTCGTCGGTCGCCGACCTTATCACGCTTTCGCTGGCTTGGGTTTTCAGGCTGCCAGAAGGACCGAAGCCTCCCAGCCGGTGGACTGGGAGGCTTCGCGGCGGTAACTGCCTTTGCCTTTTTTGGGTGTTTCCTGGCGGCTGCGGAACAGGGGTTGCGCTACCAGTGATTTGGCCTTGTTAGGCCGCTTTCGTTGGGTTGCCATGGTGTGCTGCCTCGCGTCTGTCGGTGAGGCGCATCATAAGGCTTGCTCAAAAAATGTCCAGGTGGCTGAAGCCATCGGCTCGTTAGCTCAGCGCGGCAAACCGTGCCCGCTCAGCTGCAGGCACAGGTTGGCCAAGCCGATCCAGGGATCTCCCTTGGCCTGCCCCTTGATCTGCTCGTCGATGAGTTGCGCCTCCACCAGCAGCTTTTGCCAGCCGGTAGTGTCGTGGCGTTGCAAGGCTTTGCTGATCAAGGGGCGTCGCTTGTCCCAAACGGGCGGTCGCGCCTGACTGAAGGCGCGCTCCAAGGGGGTTCCCTGAGCATGCTGATGGGCGATGTTGGCCAGCAGACGCAGCTCCCGAGTCATCGCCCAGAGAATAACCGGCGCCTCTATTCCTTCGCCTCGAAGCCCTTCCAGCATGCGCAGGCTGTGCTCCGGCTGACCTTGTAAAGTGGCATCGATCAGGCCGAACACATCGTAGCGAGCACTGTCCGCTACGGCCGCCTGCACCGTATCAGCGGTAACCCGGCCCTCTTCGGCCAACAGCTTGAGCTTCTCGATTTCCTGCGCCGCCGCCAGCAGGTTGCCTTCGACCCGTGCGGCGATCAGTTCTACTGCTTCCTGGTCCGCCGCCAGTCCAGCCTGCGACAGCCGCTGGCGTATCCATTGCGGCAGCTGCGTGGCGTCTACCGGCCAGATCTGGAGAAACTGCACGTCCTTGCCATCGATCAATGCTTTGGCCCACTTGGCCTTTTGCGTGCTGCCGTCGAGTTTGGGCAGGCTGATCAGTAGCACGGTGTCTTCGGCTGGACGCGCCAGGTAATGCAGCAGCGCTGCTGCGCCCTTGTCACCAGGTTTGCCGTTGGGAATACGGAGTTCCAGCAAGCGCTTCTCGGCAAACAGCGAAAGATTCGCACCGGCTTCAAGCAGCTGGTTCCAGTCGAAGCCGGTCTCGACGCTGAGTACCTGGCGCTCGCTGAAATTCTGCTCGCGGCACGCCCTACGAATGGCGTCGCAAGCCTCCTGGCACAGCAAGTGTTCGTCGCCGCTGATCACGTAGACCGGTGCGAGGTTGCCTTGCAGGTGTTTGCCGAGCTGGGCGGGGGATAGTTTCATGACGAGGCGGCCATGACGCCACTTTGGACAGTGGCGTCTCCAAGTCTCACTGGACCGGCAGCTCGATTGGCGATTGCTGCGGCTGTGCGTCGAGCATCCGCTGCTGGGCCTCGATGGCTTCGGCTTCGGCGCGCGCCTTGGCTTCGGCAGTGGCTTGCAGCTCATCGAGTTGCGCCTGGCTGATACGCTGTACGCGCATCACCAACTGCTGAAGTAGCTCGCGGCGCATCTCCTGGCGCAGCTGATCCGCTTCCTGAGAAGAGCCAATCAGGTTGTTGCTGTCGTATACATAAACGCGCTGCACCTCGACACGGTCGCGCAGTAACGGAGTGTTCTGCGGTCCGAGGAACTCGTAATCGAGTGTAGTGGTGAGCTCGTACTCTGCGGTGCGTGCGGCCCTGGTATAGCTGGCGGTACGCTTGCGTGACTGCTCGTTGGTCAGGTTGAGGCTGTATTTGGCACCCGAATGAACGCGAACGCCATTGCTCTCGAGCAGCTCTTTGAGTTGCTGAAGAGTTTGGCCATGGCTATCGCGAGCCTGCAGGTCGATTTCGGTAAGCGCGAACTCGGTGTTACCGGTTCCGCGTAGCTGGAAACCACAGGCACTGAGCAGCAATGCCAGCCCTACCACCATCAGATTCCGTTTGACCATCTTCAGTATCCCCTTTGCCGGCCCGGCGAGCGACCGAGCCGTATCAGTTAGCGACGATATTGACCAGCTTGCCCGGCACCACGATGACCTTGCGGATCGTCTGCCCTTCAGTGAAGCGCACAACGTTCTCGTTAGCCCGTGCGGCCGCTTCGACTTCTTCGCGGCTAGCACCAGCCGGCACTTCGATCTGACCGCGCAGCTTACCGTTGACCTGCACCACCAGGGTGAGGTTGTCCTGTACCAGCGCCGTCTCGTCCACGGCAGGCCAGGATGCATCAATGATCGCATCTTGCTTGCCCAGCTGCTGCCAGAGCTCGTGGCAGATGTGCGGTGCGATCGGCGCGAGAAGCAGTGCGACCGTCTCCAGCCCTTCTTGCAGCAGGGCGCGGTCCTGTTCAGTGGCCGTCGAAGCCTTCTCCAGAACGTTCATCAGTGTCATCACCTGGGCGATGGCGGTGTTGAACTTGTGGTGCTGACCGACATCGATGCTGGCCTGCTTGATGGCCAAGTGAATGGCGCGGCGCACCGCCTTCTGTTCGTCGCTCAGCGTAGAGAGGTCCAGCGTACCCGGTAGACCGGCGCTGACATGGCTGTGAGCCAGGCGCCAGACGCGGCGCAGGAAGCGGCTCGCGCCTTCGACGCCGGAGTCGGACCATTCCAGGCTCATGTCCGGCGGCGAGGCGAACATCATGAACAGACGGCAGGTGTCGGCGCCATAGGCTTCAATCATCGCCTGCGGGTCGACGCCATTGTTCTTCGATTTGGACATCTTCTCGGTGCCGCCGATTTCCACTGGTTGGCCGTCCGACTTGAGTTTGGCGCCGATCACCTTGGCCTTGGCGTCACGCTCGACTTCCACATCGGCCGGGTTGAACCAGTCCTTACCGCCGTTGGGCAGCGTGCGGTAGTAGGTGTCGGCAATGACCATGCCCTGGGTCAGCAGGTTCTTGAACGGCTCGTTGGAGGTCACCAGGCCCTCGTCGCGCATCAGTTTGTGGAAGAAACGCGCGTAGAGCAGGTGCAGGATGGCGTGCTCGATACCACCGATATACTGGTCGACTGGCAGCCAGTGGTTGGCGGCTTTCGGGTCGACCATGCCTTGTTCGTAGTGAGGGCTGGCGTAGCGGGCGAAGTACCAGGACGATTCGACGAAGGTATCCATGGTGTCGGTTTCACGCTTGGCCGCGGCGCCGCATTGCGGGCAGCTGCATTCGTAGAACTCCGGCATTCTCGCCAGCGGGCTGCCGGCGCCATCCGGAACTACGTCTTCGGGTAGCACCACCGGCAATTGATCTTCCGGTACGGGTACGTCGCCGCAACTCGGGCAATGAATGATCGGGATCGGGCAACCCCAATAGCGCTGGCGGCTGATGCCCCAATCACGCAGGCGGAACTGGGTGCGTGCCTGGCCGAGGCCTTTCTTCTGCAGCGCGACTTCCATGGCGTCGAAGGCACCATCGAAGTCCAGGCCGTCGAACACGCCGGAGTTGATCAGCTCACCGTGCTCGCCGTAGGCGTCCTGCCACGGGGCGGGTGTCTCGTCGCCGGCGCTGGTGCGTATCACCGGCTTGATTGGCAGCCCATACTTGCTGGCAAATTCGAAGTCGCGTTCATCGTGCGCCGGCACGGCCATGACCGCGCCTTCGCCGTAGCCCATCAGCACGTAGTTGGCGACCCACACCGGCAGCAGCTCGCCGGTCAGCGGGTGCTGCACGCGCAGGGCGGTGGCCAGGCCTTTCTTTTCTTGGGTGGCGATATCGGCTTCGGCGACGCCGCCACGCTTGCATTCGTCGATGAACGCCTGCAGAGCGGGATCGTTCTGCGCGGCCAGGGTCGCCAGCGGATGCTCGGCAGCCACGGCAACGTAGGTTGCGCCCATCAAGGTGTCGGGGCGGGTGGTGAAGACCTTCATCACGCCTTCGCTACCGATGCTCGCCACGTCGTAGGGGAAGGCGATCTCCATGCCGCGAGACTTGCCGATCCAATTGCGCTGCATGGTCTTGACCTGTTCCGGCCAGCCGTCCAGTTCGTCCAGGCTCTCCAGCAACTCATCCGCGTAAGCGGTGATCTTGAAGTAGTACATGGGGATTTCGCGCTTTTCGATCAGCGCGCCGGAACGCCAGCCGCGGCCATCGATGACCTGCTCGTTGGCCAGCACGGTCTGGTCGACGGGGTCCCAATTCACGGTGCCATTCTTGCGGTAGATCACACCCTTCTGGTACAGGCGGGTGAACAGCCATTGTTCCCAGCGGTAGTAGTCCGGCTTGCAGGTAGTGATTTCCCGAGTCCAGTCCACCGCCAGGCCCAGCGATTTGAGCTGGGTCTTCATGTACTGGATGTTTTCGTAGGTCCATTTGGCCGGCGCCACCTGATTCTTCATCGCGGCGTTTTCCGCTGGCATGCCGAAGGCGTCCCAGCCCATGGGCTGCAGGACGTTCTTGCCGCGCATGCGCTGGTAACGGGCAATCACGTCGCCGATGGTGTAGTTGCGCACGTGACCCATGTGTAGCTTGCCGCTGGGGTAGGGGAACATCGACAGGCAATAGAATGTGTCCTTGTCGGGCTGTTCGCTCACTTCAAAGGATTTCTGCGCGTCCCAGTGGGATTGCGCGGCGGCTTCGATCTCGCGGGGCTGATACTGTTCGTGCATGGCTACTGGCGTTGAGGAGGTGGCTGGCGTTCCGATGAATGGGCCGCGGCTGCGAAACAGGCCTGAGAGGGCAGCTACGCAACGGGCCGAAAGCGGAAGCATGGAAGCGCCGTAGCATACATGACCCCCCTCGGCAGAGGGAAACCAGATTTGCCCACTCGCCGGACTACGCCTTTTGTCCAAGGGCGGCGCAGCGTGCCTGAACTACCCTTGTGCGAGGGGGTGGGGTGGACGAGAGGTGAACCATGGGCAAACTACCGAAGGACGAAAACAATTTGTACGGCCGGGTACTTCAGCAGCTGACGACTGCGCTGGAGGAGGCCGAGCGTTGCCAGGACGATGCGACCGATTTGGAAGTGCGCGGGTTGACGACTGGGGAGTTCGAGCTGATTCGCGCCTTCCTTCAGCAGGATTCTCACTGGCTGTCTGGCTGGCATGCGGCAGCCGAAGAACAGGCTCAGCTGCAGCGCAATGCGAGCCGGTCGGCGGCACGCGACCTGTTGCGCCAGCATTCGAGCAAGCGGGCCCAGCAAAATCCTTTCTGCTTGAAGCAGACGCTGAGTTGCGCGCTCTGCGGTTGTGCAGTGCATTGGCCGGAAGGTCCCGGACCCGCCGCTTGTAGCGCCTGTGGCTCGCAGCTGCTGCGTGCCAGGCAGCGCGCCAACACCTTCCCTGCACCTCGGCCTTGTAGCGGCAGATCGCGCTGACCCCCTACATTTCGTTAGTGGCTTGCGGCGAAGTGAGGCGGGTTCTAGAGTGCTTGCCACCCCGCTACAGGGAAAGCCCATGCCGATTCGCTATTTTTTCAAACAGCTTTTGTTGCCACCGGGCGGGCTGTTGCTGCTGCTTCTCGTAGGCTGGTGGCTGCGGCGTCGCTCGCCGCGGTTGGCTGCGTTGTGCTTCGTGTCCGGAATAGGCGGCTTGTGGCTGATGAGTCTGCCGATCATGGTGCAATGGGCTGCGCAGACGTTGGAAGGCGAGGCGGCCATACCGCAGGCGCAATGGGGACGTCTGGGCGAACAGGCTCAGGCCATCGTCGTGCTGGGTGCCGGGCGGGCGCAGGCCGATCCCGCATGGCAGGCCGATCAGCCCAGCCACATTGCACTCGAGCGCTTACGCTATGCCGCACGCCTGGCTGCGACTTCTGGATTGCCGATACTGGCCAGCGGGGGCCTGCATTACGGCAGGCCCCCGAGCGAGGCAGCGTTGGCCGCCGAGGCGCTGCAACGGGATTTCGCCACCCCGATTCGCTGGCAAGAAGAGCGCAGCCGCACAACGTGGGAAAATGCGGTGTACAGCGCTGCGATACTCAAGGCCGAAGGGATCGAACGCATCGTGCTGGTGACTTCCGCCGCGCACATGCCTCGTTCGCGCTGGAGCTTCGAGCAGAATGGGATGAAGGTGATTGCCGCGCCCGTAGGTTTTTTAGGTGTGCCCAACGGCAGACCCCTAGGCGGCTGGTTGCCCGAGGCGAAGGCGGTATGGCAAAGCGGGATGCTGCTCAACGAGACCGTAGGGATGATGGTCTATCCGTTTGTTTACCGTGGCGAAGCCGGTTAGGGGCTGGTAGCTAGAAGTGGCCTGGTCTGGCTTCCAGCCCTCTCAGAACAGTTTCAGCGGCTCTTCCTGCAGCGCTGACATCTGCTCGCGCAGGATCAGGATCTGATCGCCCCAGTAGCGCTCTGTGCCAAACCAGGGGAAGCTCATGGGGAAGGCCGGGTCATCCCAGCGGCGCGCCAGCCATGCGCTGTAGTGCATCAAGCGCAGGGCGCGCAGGGCTTCGATCAGGGGAAGCTCGCGCGGCGTGAAGTCGTGAAATTCGTTGTAGCCGTCCACCAGCTCGGCCAGTTGCCCGAGGCGCTCATGACGCTCGCCCGCGAGCATCATCCAGATGTCCTGCACCGAAGGCCCCATGCGGCAGTCGTCCAGATCGACCAGGTGGAACGCGTCGTCGCGGGCAAGGATGTTGCCGGGATGGCAGTCACCATGCAGCCGAATCGGCTGATAGTCAGTCTTGGCGAAGACATCCTCTACTCGCTTGAGCAGGTCGCGCGCCACTGACTCGTAAGCCGGTAGTAGGCTTTTCGGGACAAACCCGCCCTCGAGCAGGGTTTTCAGCGAAGCGTGGCCAAAATTCGCCACGCCCAGGGTTTCGCGATGCTCGAAGGGGCGGCTAGCGCTGACGGCGTGCATGCGGCCGAGCAACTGACCGAGGCGATAGAGCTGCTCAAGATTGCCCGGTTCCGGCGCGCGTCCGCCGCGCCGCGGAAACAGCGCGAAACGAAAACCGGCATGGCTGTGCAGCGTCTGGCCGTCGCGCTCCAGCGGCGCTACCACGGGGATCTCGCGCTCGGACAGTTCCAGGCTGAACTGGTGCTCCTCAAGAATCGCTGCGTCGCTCCAGCGGTTCGGACGGTAGAACTTGGCAACCAGCGGGGCGCTGTCCTCGATGCCTACTTGGTAGACGCGATTTTCGTAGCTATTCAGCGCAAGTACGCGGGCATCGCTGAGATAGCCAACGCTTTCCACCGCATCGAGCACCAGGTCGGGCGTGAGTGTGTCGAAGGGATGGGACATGGTTGGCTCCGCGAGTGGGGCGGCCAGTGTATTGCACTGGGGCGTTTAAACAACTGCGCTGCAGTCGCGCTCACCCGCCTGGCTTGGGGGTTCGCGCCAGGCAATAGATGTCTACCCGTGCGGCACCGGCCGTCTTCAGCAGGCGCGCCAGCGCCTCCGCGGTAGCACCGGTGGTGAAAACATCGTCGACGATTGCCATGTGCCGACCGTGCACGGCTCGTGCATCGGCCAAGGAAAATGCCTGGCGCAGGTTCCGGCGGCGAGTCTTAGCATCCAATTGCTGCTGCGGCAGGGTGTCCTGTACGCGTTGCAGGAGATCATCATGAACCGGAATCTGCAGCACGGGGCTCAGCCAGTCGGCCAGCATCCGCGCCTGGTTGAAGCCGCGCTGGCGCAACCGCTTGCGTGCCAGGGGTACTGGCAACAAGGCTTGCGGGCGTGGCAAGCCTTCATCGAAAGCATGCTGCAAGTGGTGCGCCAGATGTTCGGCGAGCAGCCGCCCAAACGGCCAGCTCGACTGATGCTTGAAGCGGGTGATCAGGCTGTCTACCGGAAAGGCGAAGCGCCACGGTGCGGTGACATGATCGAAAGCTGGAGGGTGCTTGAGGCACTCGCCACAGACCATGCCTGCCACGGGCAGCGGCAATGCGCATATCTGGCATTGGCCGCCAAGCCAAGGAAGATCGGCTTCGCAGCCCGCACACACAGATTGGCCCTGTTCACAGTGTCCGTCGCAGAGCTGACAGTGATGGTCGATATTTAACCACTTGTAAACCATGATTCCTTTCCTGGTTGACAGGTTGTCCGGCTTGGCTAACCATTTCGCATCCGTGCCGAGTCCAATTACAAGGAATGCCCATGAGCGCCACCGCAGCTTGCGTCACCCGCCACGACTGGTCCCTCGCTGAGGTCAGGGCGCTCTTCGAACAACCCTTCAACGATCTGCTGTTCCACGCGCAGACCGTACATCGTCAGCACTTCGACGCCAATCGCGTGCAGGTCTCAACGCTGCTGTCGATCAAGACCGGTGCCTGCCCTGAAGACTGCAAGTATTGCCCGCAGTCCGGCCACTACAACACTGGCCTAGATAAAGAAAAGCTGATGGAAGTGCAGAAGGTGCTGGAGGCGGCGGCTGAAGCAAAGGCCATCGGCTCGACTCGCTTTTGCATGGGAGCGGCTTGGAAGCATCCCTCCGCCAAGGACATGCCCTACGTGCTGAAGATGGTCGAAGGCGTTAAGGCGCTCGGCCTGGAAACCTGCATGACCCTTGGCAAGCTCGATCAGGAGCAGACTCGCGCGCTGGCGGCTGCCGGGCTTGACTACTACAACCACAACCTGGATACCTCACCGGAGTTCTACGGCAACATCATTACCACCCGTACCTATGCCGATCGGCTGGAAACACTGGGCTACGTGCGCGATGCAGGGATGAAGATATGTTCCGGCGGCATTCTCGGCATGGGCGAGTCGCTGGATGACCGCGCGGGTCTGCTGATCCAGCTGGCCAATCTACCCGAACACCCCGAATCGGTACCGATAAACATGCTGGTCAAGGTGAAGGGCACGCCGTTGGCAGAAGCGCAGGATGTCGACCCCTTTGACTTCATACGCATGCTCGCGGTGGCGCGAATCATGATGCCCCGGTCCCACGTTCGACTGTCGGCCGGTCGTGAGCAGATGAACGAGCAGATGCAGGCGCTGGCCTTCCTTGCGGGTGCCAACTCCATCTTCTATGGCGAAAAATTGCTGACAACCGCCAACCCGCAGGCGGACAAGGACATGCAGCTGTTCAAGCGCCTGGGCATTCAGCCCGAGGCGCGTGAGGAGCATGACGATGAAGTGCACCAGGCCGCCATCGAGCAGGCGCTGATCGAGCAGCGCGATTCCAAGCTGTTCTATAACGCGGCATCCGTCTGATGATTCGCTTGGTGGATGGATAAATCGTCATCCACGCCACGCTAGTCCAACCTTTTCGCAGGGTGGATAACCCGCTCGCGGTTATCCACCTGCTGGCAGCGCTTCCATGAGTTTCGATCTTGCTTCCCGCCTCGCCGCACGCCGCGCCGAGCATCTCTACCGCCAGCGCCCGCTGCTGCAAACCCCGCAGCAGACTGAAGCGATGGTCGATGGCGAGCGACTGCTGGCGTTTTGCTCCAACGACTACCTGGGCTTGGCCAATCATCCCGAAGTGATTGCCGCCATGCAGCGAGGTGCGGCGAAGTGGGGTGTCGGGGGTGGCGCCTCGCATCTAGTGATCGGCCACAGCACACCCCATCACGAACTTGAAGAGGCCTTGGCCGCCTTCACTGGCCGGCCTCGCGCGCTGCTGTTTTCTACCGGCTACATGGCTAACCTCGCGGCCGTTACCGCGTTGGTGGGGCAGGGCGACACGGTGCTGGAAGATCGGCTCAATCATGCGTCCTTGCTGGATGCCGGCCTGCTCAGCAACGCGCGCTTTTCGCGCTACCTGCACAACGACGCCGCGAGCCTGGCCAAGCGGCTGGAAAAGACCATCGGCGACACCCTGGTCGTGACCGATGGCGTATTCAGTATGGATGGCGACTTGGCCGACCTTCCATCAATCTGCGCCGAAGCGAAGCAGCGAAACGCCTGGCTGATGGTCGATGACGCTCATGGCTTCGGCCCGTTGGGCGCCACGGGTGGCGGCATCGTCGAGCACTTCGGGCTGGGCATCGATGAGGTGCCGGTGCTGGTCGGTACCCTGGGCAAGGCCTTCGGCACGGCGGGCGCCTTCATCGCCGGAAGCGAGGAGCTGATCGAGACGATGATCCAGTTCGCCCGTCCATACATCTACACCACCAGCCAGCCGCCAGCGGTCGCCTGCGCTACGCTGAAAAGCCTGGAGTTGCTGCAGACTGAACACTGGCGGCGCGAGCGTCTGAACCGCCTGATCGCGCGCTTCCGCCAGGGGGCCGCCGAGATTGGTCTGACCCTGATGGACAGCCCGACACCTATCCAGCCGATTCTGGTTGGCAGCAGCGAACGTGCGTTGCAGTTGTCGGCGGCGCTGCGTGAGCGCGGCCTCCTGGTCGGTGCGATTCGGCCACCTACCGTCCCGTCCGGCGGCGCTCGCCTGCGGGTTACCTTCAGTGCCGCCCACAGCGAGGCGCAGGTGGAACGTCTGCTGGATATCCTGGCCGAATGCTGGAATCGATTGGTCAAGGAGCCTGAAGCCGATGCGTGATCAGCTGATTCTACTGCCTGGCTGGGCCTTCGGGCCGGTCGCGCTCCAGCCGTTATGCCAGGCTCTGTCCGAGCAGGCTGCGGATCTTGAAGTTGTGATCGAGCCGTTGCCAGAGCAGACCGATGCCGATGCCTGGCTCCGCGAACTGGATAACCGCCTGCCACGCGATGCCTGGCTCGCTGGTTGGTCATTGGGTGGGATGCTGGCGACTCAATTGGCTGCACGCCGCGGGGAAGCCTGTCCCGGGTTGATTACGATAGCCAGCAACCCCTGCTTTCGTGCTCGCATCGACTGGTCCCGCGCTATGGGAGAGGAGGTTTTCGAGGCCTTCCTGGAGGCGTTTCGCCTTGATCCGCAGGAAACCCTTGACCGGTTCCGGTTGCTCTGTAGCCGCGGTGGCTTCGACCCGCGCACCCTGGCGCGCCAGCTTCAGGTCAGCCAGTCACAATCATCGCCCGAAGTACTGGACGCGGGGTTGCAGCTGTTGGCGAAGCTGGATGGCCGGTCGTCGCTGCGGGATTACTTCGGTCCGCAGTTGCATTTGTTTGGCGAACGCGACGCGCTGGTGCCGGCCGCTGTTGCCTATGCGCTACGTAGCTGGATCCCGGGTGTGGCTGTCGAGGTACTGGCCGATGCCAGCCACGCACTACCACTGGAACGCGCCGACGAGGTGGCCGGCGCGATGGTGGCGATGATAAACGGAGCGCGAGGATGAACGACTCATCTACGGCGGTGTTACCGGGAGCGGCATCCGGTTTGCCCGACAAGCGCCGGGTCGCTGAGTCATTTTCTCGCGCCGCGGCGAGTTACGACGCGGTCGCCGATCTGCAGCGCTCGGTCGGCAATGCCCTGCTTGAGCAGATTCCCGAGAATACGAAACCGGCTCGTTGGCTCGACTTGGGTAGCGGCACCGGCTATTTTTCCCGCGCCCTGGCGAGCCGATTCCCACAAGGTGAAGGCCTGGCGCTGGATATCGCCGAGGGGATGCTGCGCCATGCTCGCCCGATGGGCGGAGCGGCGTCGTTTGTGGCAGGCGATGCCGAATGCCTGCCGCTGCGCAGCGGCTCGGTGGATCTGATTTTCTCCAGCCTGGCCTTGCAGTGGTGCGCGCACTTCGCTGCGGTGTTGGATGAGGCCGAGCGGGTGCTGCGTCCGGGCGGTGTGTTCGCTTTCAGTAGTTTGTGCTACGGCACCTTGCATGAACTTCGTGACAGCTGGCAGCGGGTGGATGGCTTTGCCCACGTCAATCGCTTCCGTTCGTTCGAGGCCTATCAAAGGCTTTGCGCGGCGAGTCGCCTGCGTTGTCTCACGCTCAATATGCAGCCCAGCGTGCTGTACTACAGCGAGTTGCGCCAACTGACCCATGAACTCAAGGCACTTGGTGCGCACAATCTCAACCCAGGCCGCCTGGGCGGACTTACCGGCCGGACGCGGATTCGCGCGCTGATCGAAGCTTACGAGCGTTTTCGCAAGCCTTCGGGCCTGCCGGCGACTTACCGGGTGGTCTACGGCGTGCTGCGCAAGGAGTCCTGAGGTGGGCGCTGCATTTTTCATTACCGGCACCGACACCGAAGTAGGCAAGACCACCATTGCGGCGGGCTTGCTGCACGCTGCGCGGCAGGTAGGGCTCAGCACTGCGGCGGCAAAGCCTGTCGCTTCCGGCTGCGAGATGACGGCCGATGGGCTGCGCAATGGCGATGCCCTGGCGCTGCTGGGTGAATGCACCCTGCCGCTGCGCTACGAGCAGGTCAACCCCTTTGCCTTCGAGCCCGCCATTGCGCCCCATTTGGCCGCGCGCGAGGCCGGCGTCGAGTTGACGGCGGCACTGTTGGCGGAATCAGTACGGCAGATACTGACGCTGCGGGCTGACTTTTCGTTAGTGGAGGGCGCTGGTGGCTGGCGCGTGCCGCTAACAGGGCGCGAGAACCTGTCGGATCTTGCGGTTATCTTGGGGTTGCCGGTGATTCTGGTGGTTGGGATTCGGCTGGGTTGCATTAACCACGCACTGCTCAGTGCCGAGGCCATCGAACGCGACGGTCTGCGGCTCGCCGGTTGGGTCGCCAATATCGTCGAACCGGCCACGTCGCGCCTGGAGGAGAATCTCGAAACATTGGCCAATCGGCTTCAGGCGCCCTGCCTTGGACAGGTGGCCCGCCTGCCTGCTGCGACGCCGTCCGCTGTTGCGGGCTGTCTCGATCTAGGGGCGCTTCGTACGGTACAGTCATAGCGCCGGCTTTCTTATAACCAGGCGCCACTGGCGCCTGTTCACCGGCTCTGCTTCAATGATGGCGAATTGATTCACAGGGACGGATCCATGGAAATCAGCAGTCTTCTATCCGCCGGCCTCGGTGCCTATCAGGCCGGGCAGCAGCGTATCGAAACGGCCGCGGAGGCGCTTGCCAACATTGCGCGCCCGGTTGCCGAGCGTTCTCAGGCGGTAACTGAAGTTGTCGAACTGACCGAACAGCTGGTCCAGATGAAAGTCGGCGAGCACACCGCCAGCGCTGGCGTGCGGATGCTGCAAACCGCCGACGAAGTGATGGGCACCCTCATCAATACCATCGCCTGAACGCCAGCCGTCTGTCCGGCGCGCGCCCTTCAGCGGCACATCTACTCTTTTCCTCTCAGCGCAAAGCGGATACCAATTACGGTGTTCCGGTCACGGCTTGACATCGTTCAGGCCGAAACGTATGTTTCAAACGCTTGTTTGACCTGCTGCGCACGTGCCGGGTCACGATCTAATCACAAGAGTTGACTGGCCAGCCGGTCATCCGAACCAAAGAACTCACCGCTGAGGTTTACGCTATGCCCGACTACAAGGCCCCCTTGCGCGATATCCGTTTCGTACGTGACGAGCTGCTCGGCTACGAGGCGCATTATCAGAGCCTTCCGGGTTGTGAAGACGCCACCCCGGACATGGTGAACGCCATCCTCGAGGAAGGCGCTAAGTTCTGTGAGCAGGTCATCGCCCCGCTGAACCGCGTAGGTGATCAGGAAGGCTGCACCTGGAGCGAGTCCGGCGTGAAGACGCCGACCGGTTTCAAGGAGGCCTACCAACAGTTTGTCGAAGGGGGCTGGCCGAGCCTGGCCCATGATGTCGAGCACGGTGGTCAGGGCCTGCCGGAATCGCTGGGCATGGCCATCAGCGAGATGATTGGCGAAGCCAACTGGTCCTGGGGCATGTACCCAGGCCTGTCCCACGGCGCGATGAATACCCTGCATGCCCACGGTACGCCTGAGCAGCAGCAGACCTACCTGACCAAACTGGTTTCCGGTGAGTGGACAGGCACCATGTGCCTGACCGAGCCACATTGCGGCACCGATCTGGGCATGCTGCGCACCAAGGCCGAGCCTCAGGCCGACGGCAGCTACAAGGTCAGCGGTACCAAGATCTTCATCTCCGCTGGCGAACACGACATGGCTGACAACATCGTCCATATCGTGCTGGCGCGCCTGCCCGATGCACCGCAAGGCACCAAAGGCATTTCCCTGTTCATCGTGCCCAAGTTCCTGCCAACTGCCGAAGGCGGTGTTGGCGAGCGCAACGGTGTGTCCTGTGGCTCGCTCGAGCACAAGATGGGCATCCACGGCAACGCGACCTGCGTGATGAACTTCGACGGCGCCACCGGCTTTCTAATCGGTCCGCCGAACAAAGGTCTGAACTGCATGTTCACTTTCATGAACACTGCGCGTTTGGGTACCGCCCTGCAGGGGCTTGCCCACGCCGAAATCGGTTTCCAGGGCGGTATCAAGTACGCTCGCGAGCGTCTGCAGATGCGTTCGCTGACCGGTCCGAAGGCGCCCGAGAAGGCTGCCGACCCGATCATCGTGCATCCGGACGTTCGCCGGATGCTGCTGACCATGAAGGCGTTCGCTGAAGGCAACCGCGCGATGCTCTACTTCGCCGCGAAGCAGGTTGATATCTCGCAGCGCAGCCAGGACGAAGAGCAGCGCAAAGCGGCCGACGCCATGCTGGCGTTCCTCACTCCGATCGCTAAGGCGTTCATGACCGAAGTCGGCTTTGAAGCTGCCAACCACGGTGTGCAGATTTACGGTGGCCACGGCTTCATCGCCGAGTGGGGCATGGAGCAGAACGTGCGCGACAGCCGCATCTCGTGCCTGTATGAAGGTACTACCGGCATTCAAGCGCTGGACCTGCTAGGCCGCAAGGTGCTGATGACTCAGGGCGAATCGCTGAAGGGCTTCACCAAGGTGGTACACAAATTCTGCCAGGCCAATGAAGGCAACGAGTCGATCAAGCAGTTCGTCGAGCCGCTGGCCAAGCTGAACAAAGAGTGGGGCGACCTGACCATGAAGGTCGGCATGGCTGCCATGAAAAACCGCGAAGAAGTCGGAGCCGCCTCGGTGGACTATCTGATGTATTGCGGTTACGCCTGTCTGGCTTACTTCTGGGCCGACATGGCGCGACTGGCCAGCGAGAAGATTGCGGCCGGCGAAGACAGCGATGGCTTCTACACCGCCAAGGTGCAGACGGCGCGCTTTTACTTCCAGCGTATCCTGCCGCGTACCCGTACCCACGTCGAAACCATGCTTTCCGGCGCCGACAATCTGATGGACATGGACGAAGCTCACTTCGAGCTGGCCTATTGAGCCGTCGGGATCCAGACGGCCGCTGATTCGGTAGGATCCGAATTGCTGACAGAACCTCGCTCCCATGGGCGGGGTTTTGTTTTATTGCGGTGTGTATGGGCTTGGTTCGGTAAAAAATCGCCTGTGTTCCCGGTTTTGCCTTCGATAGGATGAATGATGGGCTGAGTGCAGGCAAAATGCCTGTTCCACGGCCCATCGTCGGAACCTTCGTGCCTCGTCTGTCTGCTGTGCGTTTCAGTCACTTCTACTCGCCACTGGCCTTGCTGGCCGGAGGGCTGGTGGCCGCACGGCAGCCATATCTCAACGAGTTCTTCATCTCGCTATTCAACGTGCTGCCGACCGTGCTTCTGTTGCTGGGAGCGGCCTTCTGCATTGCCTATGGGCGCATCCGCGAAACCTTTCTGTTGCTGGTGGTCTACCTGGTCTACTTCCTGCTCGATACCCAGACAGACCACTATCGAGCTACCGGCAGGTTATTGCCCGAGGCTGCGCTGACTTTCCATCTTTGCTGTTTGCTGCTGCCGGCGCTCTATGGGCTATATGGCGCCTGGCGAGAGCGTACCAACCTGATACAGGACGGCGCGGCGCGGTTGGCCGTGCTATTCGTCGCCTGCGTAGTTGCGGTGGCGTTGGCGCGGCGCTTCCCGGAAGCATTGCTCGAATGGCTGTCAGAAATCCGCTGGCCCTACCTGCAGGCGGAGTGGCTCGACCTGGTCCAGCTAGTCTACCCATGTTTCCTGTTGAGCTTCGTGGTGCTGGCGGTGCAGTACGTACGCCAGCCGCGGCCAGTGCACGCGGCTCAGCTCGTCGCTTTGATCGGTCTGCTACTGATGTTGCCGCAGGTCTTCAGCCGGTCCGGCGCATTGAATGTCCTGAGCAGCCTGATGATGCTGGTTCTGGTGATATCCATCGCTCAGGAGGCCTACCAGATGGCGTTTCGTGACGAACTCACCGGTTTGCCTGGCCGCCGAGCGCTGAACGAGCGGCTGCAGCGGCTTGGTCGGCAGTACGTCATCGCCATGGCGGACGTGGATCACTTCAAAGCGTTCAATGACACCCACGGGCACGATGTCGGCGACCAGGTGCTGCGGCTGGTCGCCAGCCGACTGCGCAAGATCGGTGGTGGCGGCAGTGCTTATCGTTACGGCGGCGAGGAGTTCACCCTCGTGTTTCCTGGTCGTGATCTGCAGGCGTGCCTGCCACATCTGGAGGCCGTGCGCCGAGCGGTGGAAGAATACGTCATGCAATTGCGTGACAAGGACAGCCGCCCTCAGGATGCGCAGCAGGGCAAGCGGCGTCGGGGCAGCAGCGGGTCGGATCAGGTTTCGGTAACCATCAGTATAGGTGTGGCCGAGCGGCTGCCGAGCCAGCGTCATCCGGACGAGGTGATCAAGGCAGCAGATCAAGCGCTCTACAGCGCCAAGGGTGCAGGGCGTAACTGTGTTCGCGCCCAAGGGCATAACCGTCGCGGCGCTGTACGCACGCGCACGCAATCGGCAGCCGGTACGTGATAAAGGGTGGGTTCTTTCTCCCGCGATGCTTCCTGGTTTCATCTATTGATCCAGCTCTGAATTAGAGAACTCGGCGGTCATAAAAAGACGCTTCGGGCGCCTGATGGTGTTCAGTTAGACTCGAGAAACCCCTGTGGCCACCCGGCCGGGTGACATGTTTCCTGCGAGGTCTCTCATGGCTGACTACAAAGCACCGTTGCGCGACATGCGTTTTGTCTTGAATGAAGTCTTTGACGCACCGGCGTTGTGGCAGAGCCTGCCTGCCCTGGCAGAGGTGGTTGACGCGCCAACCGCTGAAGCCATTCTTGAGGAGGCCGGCAAGATCACCGGCAATACCATCGCCCCGCTGAACCGCAGCGGCGACGAAGAGGGCTGTCGCTGGGACAATGGTGCGGTCAGCACGCCTGCAGGCTATCGCGACGCCTATCGTCTGTACGCACAAGGTGGCTGGGTGGGGGTCGGTGGTGATCCGGCTTATGGCGGTATGGGTATGCCCAAGGCGATCTCGGCTCAGGTTGAGGAAATGATGAACTCGGCGAGCTTGGCCTTTGGCCTGTATCCGATGCTCACGTCCGGCGCTTGCCTGTCTATCTACGCCCATGCCAATGAAGCGCTCAAGCAGAAATACCTACCCAACATGTACAGCGGCGTGTGGGCAGGGTCGATGTGCCTGACCGAGCCCCATGCCGGCACCGACCTGGGCATCATCCGCACGAGGGCCGAACCTCAAGCCGACGGTTCCTACAAAGTCAGCGGCACCAAGATCTTCATCACCGGCGGCGAGCACGACCTGACCGAGAACATCATCCATCTCGTACTGGCCAAGCTGCCCGACGCGCCGGCCGGCTCGCGTGGCATCTCGCTGTTTCTCGTGCCCAAACTGATGGTCAATGAAGACGGTTCGCTGGGCGAGCGCAATGCGCTGTCTTGCGGTTCCATCGAGCACAAGATGGGCATCCAGGCATCGGCTACCTGCGTAATGAACTTCGATGGAGCCACTGGCTGGATGGTCGGCGAGCCGAACAAGGGGCTGGCAGCCATGTTCACCATGATGAACTACGAGCGTCTGGGCGTAGGCATCCAGGGGCTTGCCACCGGCGAGCGTTCCTACCAGAGCGCCATCGAATATGCCCGGGAGCGTGTGCAGAGTCGCGCGCCGACCGGTCCTGTGGCACGAGACAAGGTGGCCGATCCGATCATCGTGCATCCGGATGTGCGTCGCATGCTTCTCACGATGAAGGCACTCAACGAGGGCGGTCGCGCCTTTTCCAGCTACGTCGCGTTGCAACTGGATGTCGCCAAGTTCAGTGAGGATGCTCAGGCTCGCCAGCAGGCCGAGGCGCTGGTCGCGCTGCTTACGCCGGTGGCCAAGGCCTTCCTCACCGATATGGGTCTTGAAACGACGGTGCATGGGCAGCAGATTTTCGGCGGCCACGGTTTTATCCGGGAATGGGGGCAGGAACAGCTGGTAAGAGACTGCCGCATCACTCAGATCTACGAGGGCACCAACGGTATCCAAGCGTTGGATCTTCTGGGGCGTAAAGTGGTTGGAAGCGGTGGCGAGCTGTATCGAGCCTTTGCTGACGAGATTCATCGCTACTGCTCGTCCGCTCGAACGGAAATGTCTGAGTTTGTCATCCCGTTGAAAGAAGCGCTGGATAATCTTGATGCGCTAACGGCCTGGGTGCTGGACAGCGCGAAGAGCAATCCCAACGAGATTGGTGCGGCCTCGGTGGAGTACCTGCATGTCCTCGGTTACACCGCATACGCCTACATGTGGGCGCGGATGGCGGATGCTGCGCTGGGCAAGGAAGGTCAGGACGATTTCTATGCCAGCAAGCTGGGTACGGCGCGTTTTTATTTCGCCCGTCTGCTGCCACGAATCCATTCGCTGATCGCATCGGTAAAAGCGGGAAGCAGCCCCTTGTATCTGCTAGACGCGGCTCAGTTTTGAGGCCACTTGATGCGTGCAGGCATATTGAAATTATTTGGCCATGTTTGGGAACGATCCAGGTATTAGGCCGGTCATAAAAATCGCAACGATGAGAGCTAATCACCTACAAGCGAATCAGGGAGAAACTTGTAAGTGATGGCTTACATGGCGCATGTGCGGTTGACTACTACAGGCCAGGGAAGCTGAGTAGTAGTCTCTCGTCACTGGGAACTTGCGTACGGAAGCGCCTATTTCAAAACGGACGTTAACGGAACGACGCCAGGACGGCGGCAGCCACGGATGTCAGGATTCAGTCTGCAAAACCCCGCTTCGGCGGGGTATTTTTTCTGCTTGTATTAGTACGTGGCAAATCCAGGCGCTTAATCCCCACACATTCAGGCCGGCAGGCAGACGCCAGTGCCCGCCAGGCCACAATAGCCGCCCGGGTTCTTGGCCAGATACTGTTGGTGATAAGCCTCCGCATAATAAAACTGAGACGCTTCGGCGATTTCAGTGGTGATCGGCCCAAAGCCGCGTTCATCCAACTCCCCCTGGAATTGCTCCTGGCTGCTACGCGCCTGGGCTAACTGGTCACTGCCGAAGCAATAGATGGCGGAGCGGTACTGAGTGCCAGTGTCGTTGCCCTGGCGCATGCCCTGCGTGGGGTTGTGCGCCTCCCAGAACAGCTTAAGCAATGCTGCATAGGATACGGACCGCGGGTCGAACACCACCAGCACTGCCTCGGTATGCCCAGTCAGGCCAGAGCAAACCTCCTCGTAGGTCGGATTAGGTGTGTGCCCGCCGATATAACCCACAGCGGTGGACCATACTCCGGCTTGTTGCCAGAACCGCCGCTCTGCGCCCCAGAAACAACCCATGGCGAAAATGGCCTGCTGCAGGCCAGCCGGGAACGGCGGTTTCAGCGCATTGCCGTTCACATAGTGAGCCTCGGGTACGGCAATAGGGGTGGGGCGTCCGGGCAGAGCCTGCTCCGGTTCAGGCAGCACTTGTTTGTTGATGAGAATTTGCGAGCGCAGGGTCATGGCTTGGTACCTCGAATGGAGGGTGGGCGGAGTGGCCGGATTGCTAACCTAGGCTATCAGTCCTTCACCACTGAAAGGGCGCGCGGGATGAGCGGTTGCCTCGTCAGAAAGTGATGTGAAGTCAGGCCCAGCGAGGATAGCGCCGCAATTCATCAGCAAGATTTTTGCCGGAAATCGGTCTGTCGAACAGGTAGCCTTGGCCAATATCGCAGTGGTGCTGGCGTAAGAAATTCAGCTGCTGGCCGGTCTCGATACCCTCCGCGACGACCTTGAGGCGTAAATTGCGCGCCATCGCGATCACCGCCGAGGTGATCTCCATATCGTCCTGATTGTCAGGAATGTCCTTGATGAAGCTGCGGTCGATCTTGATGACATCGATGGGGAAGCGTTTTAGATAACTCAGGGAAGAATAGCCGGTACCAAAATCATCCATTGCCAACGTGACGCCCAATGCCTTGAGGCCCAACAGTTGCTGGCGAGTCTGCTCCGTCGCATCGAGCAGCAGGCTTTCGGTCAGCTCGAGTTCCAGGGAGGCGGGCGGAAGCTTCTCTTCGCGTAAGATCGTAGCGATGGAAGCCACCAGGTCCGGGTCTGAGAATTGCTTGGGTGACAGGTTGATCGCGATCTGGGGCTGACCTCGCCCTAGCGCGGCGAGATGTGCTCCCATACGGCAGGCCTCTCGGGCTACCCATTTGCCGATTGGAATGATGAGTCCGGTTTCCTCCGCGACGCCGATGAACTGATCGGGACTGATCATGCCCTTGTCGGGATGGTTCCAGCGCAGCAACGCTTCCAGTCCCTGTAAGCGGGCGGTGCGCAGACAGAGCTTCGGCTGATAGAACACTTCCAGCTCGTTCTGCGACAGGGCACGGCGCAGGTTGTTCTCAACGAACAGCTTGTAGTTGGCTTCCGCGTGCAGCGCCTCGGTGAACACCTGCGCCTGATTCTTGCCGTTGGCCTTGGCCTTGTGCAACGCCTGGCCGGCATGTTTCATCAGTGTCTCGGAGTCACTGCCATGCATTGGTGAGCATGCCAGGCCAAGAGAACCGCGGACGCTGATCAGCTGGGAGTCGACAAACAGCGGTTTGTCGATCATGAGTAGGACCTGCTCGGCCATACGCTGGCCTTCGTCCAGGTTCATGCCCTCGAACAGCAGCGCGAACTCATTGCTGGCGAACCTTGCCAGTACGGCTTCCTGACTGAGGCTGTTGCGCAGGCGTCGCGCTAGGTTGATGAGCAGCTTGTCGCCGATCTGGTGGCCAAGACTGTCATTGATTCGCTTGAAATTATCGATGTCCACGAGCAGCAGACACAGCTGCGGCTCTGCGGCCTTTGTGAAATGCTCGTCTAGGCTGCGAATGAAGAACGGTCGATTGCCCAGCTTAGTGAGCGTGTCCGTGTAAGCCATGCGCTCGATGTGCTGCTGGGCCGCCTTGCTGTGGGTGATATCTTCATAGATCCCAATGTAGTGCGACAGCTGGCCGTTTTCGGCAAACACCTTGGAGATCGACAGCTGGCCCCAGTAGGGTTCGAGATCCTTACGTCGGCTGCGAAATTCACCCTGCCAACTGTTGTGCTGCGCCAGTGCAGAAGATGTATCGAAGAGTAATTCTGTGAGGTTTTCCAGCGCGGCCAGGTCAGCCAGGCGGCGCCCGTGAACTTCCTCGGCGGTAAACTGGGTGATCGCGGTAAAGCTTGGGTTGACGTAGTCAACGATGCCGTCACGGTTTACCAGGACGAAGGCGCTGGCGCTCTGTTCGATGGCGCGCTGAAACAGCTGCAGCGCTTGAGCGGTATGCAGGCGCTGCTGGTTGGCCGCCACCTGAGCGTACTGGTCGGCCAATTCGCCGGCGAACGCGACCTCGTCGGAATGCCAGTGACGTGGCGCTCCGGTGTGCTCAAGGCTGAGTACGCCGGTGACTTCACCGCCGACACGGATGGCTGCGTCCAGCGTGGCATGTACGTCGTGGGGCCTGAAAAAGGTATCCGCCATATCGCGGGTGCGGAGGTCTTCCAGCACGTTGTCGATATTGATGGCGCGACTGTGATGTAAAGCCTCGATGTACAGGGGGAGCGGCGAGATTTTCCGGGGGGGTGGGTATTCAAAGCTATCCGTGTCGCGGCAGTACGAGGCAACGGCTTCCAGCCATTCGCCATTCAGATGCCACAAGGTGGTTCGTGCCAGGCCGTAGGCTTTGCTGGCCGCGCGGGTGATCAGCTGCGCCGCTTCCAGTTGCGGGTTGGCCGAACTGTAATGATGTCGAGCCAGGCGTACGATCAGGCTCTGTTGCGCTCGGGAGCGGGTCAGCTGTTCCAGTTGGTCATCCTTGGACTGTGGGTCGCTGTGTAACGATTGCAGATACAGTGGCTCTGCCTCGCACCCTGTTGAATGCGGCGATAACGCTATCAGATAGCCGCCAAGCAAGTCGCGGCCATACTGTTGATACAGCTCACCGCTTTCGACTATTTCGATGGTTCCTTGGACGGTATGCAGGCGGTAGCGGATCGAATAGTGCCCATGCCGGCCCAGCTCCGCCTGAACGATGTCATGCAATTGGTGGCGGGCCTGTGGCTCCATCAGGCTCGCATAGGGCGAGTCGATCAGTGAGCACAGTTCATGAGCGGGCTGGCCCAGATGGCGCTCACAGGCAGGATCGAGATACAGCAGGTCCCAACTGGGTTCGTTCAGACGTTCGAAGCGCAGCATGCCCAGCCGGGATGGCACTGGCAACTGCGTCACAACCACGGACGCCAGACGGCTGGCGGCATCGGTATGTATTTTCATCGACTGAGCGGCTTCCAGTATGCTGGCTTGAACGCTCATCCCCAGGAGGTTGTTTCCCGGCCTCTAGGGATGGCTCAATAACATTAACCATGGCAAGGGTGCATTATGCAGCGGGCACTGACAAGGCGGCTTTCAGCGTTACTTTTGATCCCTGTGCTGTGTATCGCCAGCGCACAGCTTGCAGCTGAGGCGCAGAACAGCTTGGGTTCCGAGGAGTCGGAGAAATACCTCAAGGAAATCAAGGCCCTTTACTTGACATCCAGCGAGCGAGACGCCCTTTTGGTCCACAGCAACACAATGCTGGCAACCTACGCACTGCGCGCCGGGTACCAGGTCGGTCGAGCCGAGCCGCAGGATATTCGCTATTTTCTTAGCCTGGGTGCGCCTGGTGAGTTGCGCATTCGCGAGGAGAGGCGCAGGCCAGGGGAGGTAATTGCGGTATCGAATCGGAGCCTTTTGGTATTCGGTGTCGATCCCTATCTGCAATATGAATGTCCTCCCCAGGGCATCGAATGCCTGGTTAAGAACCCCGCCGACGGCAGTACCTGGCTAACCATCGTTCGCGATCCCAAGGGCGCGCAGGAACTGGCCAAGTCGCTGTCGTTCCTGTTGCGCAATATGCAGAAGGGTTGAGTTAGTTCAGCGCAAGCTGCAACAGGCGAACGACAGGACCTCAAGTGCAGGCGCTAAAGTTTTCCGGCGGATTGATTTTCTGAATTCGCCGGGCGTGGCACTCCAGACATGCCTTCGCAATCAAAACGAGGCAAGATGACCTGAAGCACTCTGTTCAGGACTTTTCCCGTGACTACCGCCTCCGCTCCTTTTGTTACCGTTGCAACTGCTGAAGAAGCTGTCGACCATCTCGCGAGAATGCATGAGCGCGCCACATCCGCGCTGAATCAGGCGCTTAAGCGTTATCTGGTTTCCCGTCGCGAGCCGGATGAGGCCGAGCGCAGCTTGTTTCGTTATCCGCAACTACGCCTGACCTACGAATGCCATGGTGAAATACCTGCCTCGACGCGCGCCTACGCCAAAGTGCAGGCACCCGGCGTTTACAGCGTGACCGTGACGCACCCGGCGGCTTTTCGCGGTTATCTACTTGATCAGCTCAAACCATTGATTCACGACTTCAATGTGCGCGTGGAAGTAGGGATGAGCGAGCGCAATATTCCTTACCCCTATGTGATCGAGCAGGGCGATGAGCTGGCGGGGGCGGGTGTGACGGCCGCCGAGCTGGCTCGGGTTTTCCCCAGTACTGACCTCTCCGCCGCGACTGATGATATCGCGGACGGTTTGTATGACTGGGAGCACGCCGACCCTTACCCGCTGGCACTGTTCGACGCGGCCCGGGTGGATTTCTCGCTGCGTCGGCTAGTGCATTACACCGGCAGCGATTGGCGCCACGTACAGCCATGGATCCTGCTGACGAACTATCACCGCTACGTCGATCAGTTCATTCGGCACGGGCTGGACATGCTGCGAGACGACACACGCTTCGTAAGGATGGTGCTGCCGGGCAATGTGATCATCGAGCGTGGCATGGATGAGGGCGAGGCCCAGTCGATCATTGGGGGGGTGATGTGGCATCGCTATCAGATGCCGGCTTATCACCTGCACGCAGCGGACGGTGACGGAATCACGCTGGTGAACATAGGGGTTGGCCCCTCGAACGCCAAGAACATCACCGATCATCTAGCAGTGCTGCGCCCGCATTGCTGGCTGATGATCGGTCATTGCGGAGGCCTGAGGCAGTCGCAAGCCATCGGCGATTATGTGCTGGCGCATGCCTATATGCGCCGTGATGGCATCCTCGATCGGGTGCTGCCGCCGAACATTCCGCTGCCCGCATTGGCTGAGGTGCAACAGGCGTTGCAGGACGCCGCCGCGCAAGTCACTGGCGAGCAGGGCGAAGGATTGAAGAGCCGCTTGCGCACCGGCACCGTACTCACCTATGACGACCGTAACTGGGAGCTGCGCTGGGCCCAGGAGCGGCCTTTCATCAATCTCTCGCGGGCTGTAGCTGTGGACATGGAGAGCGGCACCGTCGCCGCTCAGGGTTACCGACTGCGTGTACCGTACGGGACGTTACTCTGTGTCTCGGACAAGCCGTTGCATAGTGAAATCAAGCTGCCAGGCTCGGCCAACGCATTCTACGAGCGTGCGGTCACCCAGCACCTGAAGATAGGGATCACCGCATTGGAGTCGCTGCGCAATCAGCTCAACTCCCTGCACTCGCGCAAACTGCGCAGTTTCGACGAGCCTCCGTTCCGCTGACTTGCTGGGGACGCTCGGTAACGGACGTCGGTATCCCAGGGTTGATCGCGGCTTGTCGCTCAGTGCAGCGCCCGTACCATGTATACCGCAGGGATGCGGTAACTAGCCAAGTTACTGACTTGTGGCTGGTCGAGTTGCGTATGGGCGGCGTAGCCGAGCCGAGCCCAGAAGGCTTCGGAGTCTTGCACCGAGACAAGGGCCGAATAGCGCAGCTGGCGTGCCTTTGCCTGTTCTAGCTTCTTGCGTACCAGGGCTGGACCAATACCGCGGCCACTTGCTCGTGGCGAGACGGCCAGATCGTGCAGGTAGAGACAGTCGGCCTCTTCATGGCTATGAAACTCGCCGTCCAGGGGAGTCACCTTGCCCACACGAGACTGATAGGCGAATAGGTAGGCGCAAACACCTTGGGCATCTTCCGCGACCCAGGCCAGCTGCGGACACGCAGCGAGGCGTGCACGGATCACAGCTTCATCTTCCTGCAGTTGGGGGGAATAGGCTTCTATCTGAATGGATAACACGGCAGGAATGTCACTTTCCTGCATGATTCTTAACCTGAACATCTACCTGCACTCAAACGGGACTGCGGCAGCAGAGCTGCTCAAAAATCCGCCATTGTACGTGGTTTCGTGAGCTTTTGCCTCAGCGTTCACGGAACTGGCAGGTCAGGTAGCGGTTGCTGAAACCGTGGCGGGCGATGGAGCCAAGCCGTTTGAAAAGGTAGCCGGGGTGTTTGCGGTAGTAATCGAGCACCGCGTTGCCGACGCCTTCGGAACGGTACTGTTTCTTGGTGCTGCGGGTGAACAGCCCTTTGAATTGCCACCACTGGATCTGCTCAAGTTGTTGCTGCGGCAGCAATCCATGAGGCTTGAACAGGGCAAAGAAGCTACGTGCAGTGAAGTCGTGCAGGTGATGGGGGTTGCCATCCAGCGTAGGCGTGATCGGCACCGAGGCGATGACCTGCCCGCCTTCGGCCAACAGTGCTGCGCAGTTGCTGATGAGCGCGCGGGGTCGTGGAAGGTGCTCGATGGTTTCGAGGCTGACTATGGAGTCGAATTTCTCCAGGGCGCCGAAGGTTTCCGCATCAGCGCATACAAAGGAAAGATTCGATCGCTGGTAGTGTGCCTGAGCATAAGCGATGGCCGTCGGGTCGATGTCCACGCCGACGATGGTCTTGTCCGGATTCATTTCTGCCAGCCGGGAGCTGCCGTAGCCGCAGCCGCAGGCCATGTCTAGTACTCGCGAGCCGGTGAGGTGCGTGGCCGCGAACTCATAGCGTTCCATGTGGATGCGTAAGGTTTCGCGATCATCGAGGTTGTATGCGTCGAGTTGGCGCGGGTAGATGCGTTCAATAGTGAGCGACGGAGCCGGCATGCGAGTGATCTTCCTGATTCGCGAATGGCGGACTATAAAGCAGCATGGCATTTTGCCCAACGATGCGCTTCAGCAGCCTGAGTGCGTGCCTGACGGTAGGAATTTTTACAGGCATAATAAGTAGCCAGCTATCTATGTCCCGGGTTCACATTTGAACAACCGTCATCAGTCACTCTACGGTGTATTGCTCGTTCTGCTGTCGGGCATGCTTCTGGCTAGTCACGATGGGTTGTCCAAATACCTCACACAGCTATACCCGGTGTTTCTAGTGGTTTGGGCTCGCTACTTGGCGCAGGTTGTATTGATGCTTGGCTTGTTCGCGCCTCGCATGGGGCGCCGAGTCTTTCGCACCCTGCGGCCCTGGCCGCAACTGCTGCGTGGCCTGAGTCTGGTCAGTGTGAGCATCATGTTCATCAGTGGCTTGCGATATATCCCATTGGCGGAGGCTACTGCCGTCATCTTTCTCACCCCGCTGATAGTGACTGTTGCGTCCGCGCTGCTGGGAGAGAAAGTCGGCCGTAGCCAATGGTTAGCTGTCAGTTTTGGCCTGTTAGGCGTTTTGATCATCGTTCGGCCGGGCAGCGCATTGTTTACGCCAGCGGTGTTGCTGCCCTTCGGTGCGGCAATTTTCTTCACGGTGTATCAGTTGGTCACGCGCCGCCTCAGCGGGACGGATCACCCCGTTACCAGCAACTTTCTGTCGAGCTTGATCGGTTTACTGGTCATGAGTGTGCTGGTGGTTTTCAACTGGCAGACGCCATCGCTGTTTGACGCGGCTTTGATGGCTTCGCTCGGGCTTATGGGAATGATGGGGCACTTATTGCTGACCCAGGCCTTTCGGTACGCCAGCGCCGCGACCTTGGCACCGTTCACGTACGGTCAGATTGTGTTCGCAGGGCTCGTCGGCTTCATCGCCTTCGATCACACCCCGGAAGCCGAGGCGGTAACGGGAATGATGGTGATCATTGGCAGTGGGCTTTTCATGGCCTGCGTACAGGGTCGGCAGGTTAGCCGCTCGGCTTGACCGGAGTTATTAGTGATTCGACAAGGGCGTCTCGACCCTTGCGTGCGCATATTTTTTATGGAGAAAACAATGCAGCGACGTTCTCATCACCTTCTGCGCAAAGACTTTCGCCAGCTTCTGGCCTCGGATGCCTGCTATCACACGGCTTCCGTATTCGACCCGATGTCTGCACGTATCGCCGCTGATCTTGGTTTCGAGGTGGGAATCCTCGGTGGTTCGGTCGCGTCCTTGCAGGTGCTGGCCGCGCCAGACTTCGCTTTGATCACGCTAAGCGAGTTCGCCGAGCAGGCCACGCGCATTGGACGGGTCTCCCGTTTACCTATTATTGCCGACGCCGACCATGGCTATGGCAACGCACTCAATGTGATGCGTACCGTGACCGAGCTGGAACGTGCCGGTATCGCTGCGCTGACGATCGAGGATACCTTGCTGCCAGCGAAGTTCGGGCGCAAGTCCACTGACTTGATCGGCATGTTCGAGGCGGTGGGAAAAATCCGTGCGGCGTTGGAGGCTCGTGTCGATCCTGAGCTCTGCATCATCGCGCGTACCAATGCTGGCGTGATTGGGATCGAGGAGGTCATTGCCCGGGCCCAGGCGTACCAGAAGGCTGGTGCCGATGGTATCTGCCTGGTTGGCATTGAGGATTTCGAGCAGTTGGAGCTGGTGGCCGCCGGTCTCGAGATTCCTCTGATGCTGGTTACCTATGGCAATCCGCGGCTGCGTGACAACGCCCGGTTGGCTGCGCTCGGCGTGCGTATTGTGGTGAACGGCCACGCTGCCTACTTCGCAGCAATCAAGGCGACCTATGATTGCCTGCGCGAACAGCGTCAGATCGATGCATCGGACTTGAACGCTTCGCAACTGTCGGTGAAGTACTCTACCGCCGAAGAATATATGGGCTGGGCGGAGGATTTTATGCAGGTCAAGGAGTGATCGCGCCCCCGTTCTAACTGGCCATCCCCCTGGCCCAGATGGCCCCTCAGTACAGCTGATATTCGGCGCGAAACATCACCCGAGTTTCGCATCGGTCATTCTGGCCTGAATAGGCTTCGCACTTAGCTCCGGTCAGTGTGGATCCGGTATAGGAAACATCCAGCTGCAGGCCGAGCCAGGGGCGGGAGAGATTCAGCGCCCAGTCGTTGAAGGTGTCTACGCTGCGGTTGCCGGGGAGGTAATGAGGGTTATCCAGCGCGTAGCTGCCATATTTCACTCGGACGCCAACGCCAAAGGGTGTGGCTGAGCCAAGATCGAGAAACACCGTGCTGTCTGTGCGTCCGTCTGCAGCATTCAGCGCAATGCCCAGTCGGCTGCCGGCGAAGTTCAAGCCGGCATAATATCCGTCGCGATTATGATCTTCCAGTCCGGGGAATTTGTAGCTCATCAGGCCCACTTCATAGCCAAGCGAGTCATCCATTGGCTGCTTCAGGAAGCCTGCGTAGGTGTCGATTTCCAGCGGGCTTTCATTAGTGACTCCCGCGCTCGGCGACCACTGGCCGACATACCATCCACTGCTATGGGTCAGATCCAGTCCTCCGTGGAAGGCGCCGGCGGTAGTCGGCTCGACCAGCCCGTGTGCCATGCTGCGAGTAGGGGCGGTTCCGAGCTTCAGGTCGTAGTCGCCCATTTCGCGCTCCAGTACGCTGGATTGGCCCGCGCAGCCTACGGTGAGAAGAATTGCAGGCAACGACAGGGTCTTTTTGATCATTGGGTCCGTTAACGGTCGTGGCGTGTCGCGGGGCTTCTTTCGCCCTGCTTCGAGGTTGTCTGAGCGACCAAGGGTAGCCGCTATGATTAGCCGTTAAAGCCCATCCGTCGCCCAGTTGATGGTGCAAGACCGATGGTCGCCTCAGTGAAGCTGCTCGCCTGAACCTGGGCCAGATAGATAGATCGAAGTAGAACAGGTCGCTCCAGTGATTGGGGAGGCCTAAGCGCACGAGGTGGCGATTATGGCTACGGGTTGGGCGAATGAAGGGGCAGTGCAGGATCAGATCGACAGCACTATAGAAGACGCTGTTCAGCGTGCGCGCAGTAGGCTGCCTCATGGCCAGAGCCTGACCCACTGTGAAGAGTGTGGCGCGCGAATAGCTGAAGCTCGTCGACAAGCTGTACCAGGGGTGCGTCTTTGTATTAACTGTCAGGCCGAGCGTGACAAGCGCGAAGCCGCTTTCAGTGGCTATAACCGGCGCGGCAGCAAGGATAGCCAGTTGCGTTAGCTTGGTTCGATTTCCTGGCTCGGCCGTGGTCAAACGTTTCGGGGCATATATGAATGGGTTTATACAAAGTAGTTGACGCCCCGTTTCGCTGGCCTATAATGCGCACCTTCTCCGGCGCAGGCCTTAGTTAAAACCTCTTGTAAATCAAGAAGTTAGCTAAAATAAAGGCTTGCACGGACGGCAAATTCGAGTAGAATGC